>Ga0222647_1000319_pt1 | contig 23953 bp, 17 predicted proteins | sample AntAcemetagen333_FD_179864 | JGI IMG/M metagenome (GOLD analysis project Ga0222647, IMG submission 179864) | Saline water microbial communities from Ace Lake, Antarctica - #333 | ecosystem: Environmental > Aquatic > Non-marine Saline and Alkaline > Saline | place: Antarctica: Ace Lake...
AACTCCGTGTAAAAATCGGCTTCGCCGATTTTCAAAATAGAACGGTTGGTTCTCTGTTTCATAAGTAAAGTTGTTTTAAAAAATTAAAAAATACGGTTAAATGTTTATCAAAAAACCTCGTAAGAGGGAATTTGCAATGGTTTTATTAGCCTAAAGAAATAAAAAAAATCGATTAGGATTTTATGGTTTTAGGCTTGTCCCGAAACCTCGTTGGTTTATTTTTTTATAACGTGTAAGATGAAGATAAAAAATCAAAAAAACAAGAAATTGTTAAAAAAGATTAAAATTTAACTTATTACATTTTTGTTTAATTTGAAAAAAAAACGGTTACTTAGTACTAACTTAAAAATTCATATTTTTTTTAATGACCACCAAATTATCGAATACTTAATGCCGAATATTTATTACAAAAACATTTTTTCATAAAAACATATATAATTATCTATATAATTAGTTTTTTACACAATTTTATATTATTTTTGGGTAATCGGTATTCGGCAAATGTGAATCACAATTGCCAATTACCAAAAAAAATTAAACCAAATAAAAATTAAACCAAATAAAATCATGATTAGAATAAAAACACCGGAAGATTATAAAAAGTATTACAAGCAAAGTGTAGAAGACCCAGAAGGTTTTTGGGCAGAGCAAGCGGAAAGTTTTGTTTGGAAAAAGAAATGGGATAAAGTGCTTGATTGGAACTTTTCAGAGCCAGATATAAAATGGTTTGTGAACGGAAAAATGAATATTACGGAAAATTGTTTGGATAGACACTTGGAAGAACGTGGCGACCAAACGGCTATTCTTTGGGTGCCAAATGAACCAGAAGAAGCAGCGATAGAATATACTTACAAACAGTTGCACGCAGAAGTTTGTCGGGTGGCGAATATGATGAAATCACGAGGCATTGGTAAAGGTGATAGAGTTTGTTTTTATATGCCGATGGTTGCAGAATTGGCAATTTCGATTTTGGCTTGTGCCAGAATTGGTGCGATTCACTCCGTGGTTTTTGCAGGTTTTTCCGCAACGGCTTTGGCGGATAGAATTAAAGATGCGACTTGTAAAGCCGTCTTTTGTTCGGACGGAAACTTTCGGGGAAAGAAAAATATTCCTGTAAAATCGGTTGTCGATGAAGCATTAACGCAAGGTTGCGATTCTATCGAAACGGTATTTGTTTATCAAAGAACAAATATCGAAGTGACGATGACGGAAGGGCGTGATTTGTGGTGGCACGAAGCAATCGAAGGACAAAGTACGGATTGCCCTGCCGAAGAGATGGATTCGGAAGATATGTTGTTCATTTTATACACTTCTGGCTCGACTGGCAAACCGAAAGGCGTGGTGCATACGTGCGGCGGTTACATGGTTTACACGGCTTATTCGTTCCAAAATGTTTTCCAATATGACAAGGGCGATGTGTATTGGTGTACAGCCGATATTGGTTGGATAACTGGTCATTCGTACATCGTTTATGGCCCGCTTTTGTCGGGTGCGACGACGATGATGTTTGAAGGGGTGCCGACTTATCCCGATGCTGGACGCTTTTGGGAAGTTTGTGAAAAATATAAAGTCAATCAATTTTATACTGCACCAACGGCAATTCGTGCCTTAATGTCTTTTGGTAATCAATGGGTTGAAAAATACGATTTGAGTAGTTTGAAAGTCATTGGTTCGGTCGGCGAACCGATTAATGCAGAGGCTTGGCATTGGTATGATGAGAAGGTGGGCAAAGGAAATTGTCCGTTGGTCGATACTTGGTGGCAAACCGAAACTGGCGGCATTATGATTTCGTCTTTGCCAGGTGCAACGCCGTTTGAACCTTGTCACGCAGCGACTCCGCTGCCAGGGATTCAGCCGTGTTTGGTCGATGGTGATGGGAACGAAATCGAAGGCAATGATGTCGAAGGTTATTTAACCATAAAATATCCTTGGCCGTCTATTATTCGCACGATTTATGGCGATCACCAACGTTGTCATCAAACGTATTTTTCTTCTTTTAAAGATATGTATTTCACGGGTGACGGAGCGAGAAGAAGTACTGACGGCTTGTACCGAATCATCGGACGGGTCGATGATGTTATCAACATTTCGGGTCACAGAATGGGAACGGCAGAGGTTGAAAATGCGATTAACGAACACGAAAACGTCGTAGAATCCGCAGTTGTCGGTTATCCGCACGACATCAAAGGGCAGGGAATTTACGCTTATGTTATTACCAATCGTCCCGTCGATGATGAAGATGCTTTCCGCAAAGAATTATTAGCAACGGTGACGAGAGTTATCGGTGCAATCGCAAAACCTGATAAAATTCAAATTGTTAGCGGTTTACCAAAAACTCGCTCAGGCAAAATTATGCGTCGGATTTTAAGAAAAGTAGCAGATGGAACAAGTGATTCTTTAGGCGATATTTCAACTTTGTTGAATCCAGAAGTCGTCGAAGAAATTAAAGATAATGCTTTGGTTTAATTGGTTAACTTTTAAAGAAAGAGGTCATCGTTTTGGTGGCATTTTTCTTTATTTTTTATTATTAAAATAAAAAAGTTAATTATAATGACCAAACCTATAAGATTTCTCCCCCCAATGTATAACTCAATAAACAGTCAAATTTCACTAACAAAAAAACAGAATACTAAACACTGCCCAAAAACCAGAATTTAGTATTCAGCAACCAGTAATCAATTATGAGTTATCAACAAGCATATCAAAAAAGCATTGAAAAGCCAGAGGAATTTTGGTTGGAACAAGCCAATAAATTAGGTTGGTTCAAAGCACCAGAAAAAGCCCTTTCTACGGACGAAAACGGTTTATTCCGTTGGTTCAAAGGTGGAAAAATGAATACCGCTTATCTCGCTTTGGATTATCATATTGAAAATGGTCGAGGCGAACAAATCGCTATTATTTACGATTCGCCAGTGACAAATACCGTTAAAAAATACACCTATAATGAATTGCGGGACGAAGTTGCAAAATTCGCAGGCGTTTTAAAAAACTTAGGCGTTGAAAAAGGCGATAGAGTTGTGATTTATATGCCAATGATTCCTCGTGTAGTAATTGCAATGTTGGCGTGTGCCAGAGTTGGAGCAGTGCATTCGGTGGTTTTTGGTGGTTTCGCTCCACATGAATTGGCGATTAGAATTGACGATGCCAAACCAAAAATTATCTTGGCAGCAAGTGGCGGTTTGGAAGGCGAAAAAGTGATTCCGTACAAACCAAATATTGATAAAGCCATAAAAATGGCAACGCATAAACCTTCGGCGGTTGTGGTTTATCAACGTGATTTTATCACCGCAGAAATGCAGAAAGGTCGAGATTATGACTGGAACGAAGCACTTAAAACTGCGGAAGCTCAACCTTGTGAAGAAATGGATGCAACCGATCCGTTATACATTTTATATACTTCGGGAACGACTGGCGTTCCGAAAGGAATCGTTCGAGATAATGGCGGTCATGCCGTGGCGTTGAAATACAGTATGGGTAATGTTTATGGTGTAGAACCAGGCGATATTTATTGGGCAGCTTCTGATGTAGGTTGGGTTGTGGGTCATTCTTTTATCGTTTATGCGCCGCTGATTCACGGTTGTACGACCATTTTATTTGAAGGAAAACCTGTGCGAACACCCGACGCAGGAACGTTTTGGCGAGTGATTGAAGACCACAAAGTAAAGGTTTTGTTCACCGCTCCGACGGCTTTTCGAGCGATTAAAAAAGAAGATTTCGCAGGATTATTAAAAGATAAATACGATACGTCTTCCTTAAAATATTTATTTTTAGCTGGCGAACGTTGCGATATCGCAACTTACGACTGGGCAAAAAATCTTTTGCAAGTTCCGGTAATTGATCATTGGTGGCAAACCGAATCTGGTTGGCCAATGTTGGCAAATATGGCAGGTTTTGAGCTACACGAACCCAAACCAGGCTCGGCAACGAAGCCAGTTCCAGGTTACGATATTCGCATTTTAGCACCAAATGGTGAAGAAATGGGTGTGAACAAAGAAGGGGCGGTGATGGTCAAATTACCTTTGCCGCCAGGCTGTTTACCAACACTTTGGAACGATGATAAGCGATTTATCGGCTCGTATTTATCCAAAAATGAAGGCTATTATTTCTCTGGCGATGGCGGTTATATTGACGAAGACGGCTATATTTTTATCACGGGTCGAATTGACGATATTATCAATGTAGCTGGGCATCGTTTGTCCACCGCAGAAATGGAGGAAGTCGTGGCGAGTCATCCTTCGGTGGCGGAATGTTGCGTCATTGGCATCGAAGAAGAGTTGCGAGGACAGGTTCCTGTGGGTTTTGTGGTCTTAAAACAAGGCGTGGATATTACGTCGGAAGCATTGGAAAAAGAATTAATAAAAATGGTTCGAGATACGGTTGGCCCAATTGCATTTTTCAAACGTGCAACGATTGTTGACCGTTTACCAAAAACTCGTTCGGGCAAAATCTTACGAAAAGTCATGCGGTCAATTGCAGACGGCACTCAATTTTCTCCACCTTCTACGATTGAAGATATGTCGGTTTTGGATGAAATTAAAATGAAAATGCAAAGTGAACATATTGGGCAAAGGCATTGATTTATAGGCTCTTTGACAATTTCTGCAAAATTCGAATAAATTGAGATTTTCGTAACGGCTGTCTTTAGCTGCCGCAAGGATTTTGAGACTTTTCGGAAGCTAAAGTAGCCGCTACGTGCAGAAATTGTCAAAGAGCCGATTTATAGTTTCGTCATGGTTTCCTTATTCGACTATTTCCTTGTTTTTTATCGTTTAAATGTAATTTCAAATGGTATTAAAAAAGTTAGAATTGTATTTCAATAAGGAAGCGGTAAAATTATCTACGCTGGAATGTAATAAAAATGAAAGGAGGTTGTGTAAAAGTCAAATTTCGGCTACCGAAAATATCCCTGGGAATATCCCCGAGAATATCCCCGAGAATATCCCCGAGAATATCGGGATAGACTGGGATAGACTGGGATAGACTGGGGTAAACTGGGGTAGGTAGGACTTACAAAGTTTAAAGGTTTTTTTAATATTTAATAAATTGTAAATCAAGTTATTATAAATTAAAAAAATCCTGTTTTATTTTGTAAATCCTATCAGAAATACTTTTACACAACCTCTTTTTTTTATGAAAATACCAAGACAAAGAATCACGAAAAAACGGTCAAACCCGCAATTCGTAACCCGACTACTTCGCTACAACGTCACCCTCAATAAATAAAACAATTGGAGTTTCCTCAATATTCGTAGAAACTGTAATTGATTTTTTGAATTTGCCCATACTTGCAGCATTGTACGTTACCGTAATTTCACCCGTTTCGCCACTCATAATTGGTGTTTTTGGATAGTCAGGAGTTGTGCAGCCACAAGACGCTTTTACATTTTTCAAAATCAGCGGTTTCGCTGCATTATTGGTAAATTTGAATTTTGTAGTAACTGGCGTCCCTTGTGGAATCTGGTTAAATTGGTGCGTTGTTTCCTCAAATTTTACTTCGCTATCATCGCCGCTGATAATAGATGTAAAAGACATAAAAGCGGTCATTAAACAAGCGACCAAAGCAATCGTTAAAAAAGGATTCATTTTCATAATTTATTTATTTTTTAATTAAAAATACCTGCTTATTGCAAGCGAATTACAAGTCAAATCTATTACAAATAATTTACAACTAAAAGTTTAGTTTCAATTATTAAACAACTTTAACTAAATATTTAGTTAAAGCTATTTCGTATCGTGATGTTTGACGTTAACGCATTTATTAGTCATCTTTAAGCATTATCATCTGACTAATAAATTTTCAAAAAATTAAAAAGTTAATAAAAAAGTTTTAATATTGGTGTTTTGGAAGGTATGAAGGTATTTTAACTTTAAGGGTCATAATGTCAATTAACCGTAATCAACTTTTTACTCCAAAGTGAATAAGGCTTTTAGGATTAAATACAAAACACCTCTAAGCCTAAATTTAAAAACAAGAATTATGAAAAAATGGTCAAGTTTGTTGTTACTGATTATGCTTACGACGGTAACTTATGCACAAAAACAACTGAACAAACCCAATATCGTTTGGGGTGAAGAATACAAACGTCCAAACTTTTCGGCAGTCGAAAAAATAATTGGTAGTGATGATTCAGGAACGTACATCTGGCGGAATAAATCAGGGACATTGACGACTAATGAAATCATTATTGAACATTATGATAATAAACTAAAGTTGGATAGAACGAACTCGCTGAATATTCCTTTAAACTTGCTAAATAATGATTTTAATATCGTCGATATTTTCCCGTTTGCTGGGCAAATTGTGGCACTAACTTCGTTTTATGACAGAGGCGGTGATAAGAATACATTATTTGCTCAAACGATTGATAAATCTTCGCTTCAACTCAATGATAAACGAGTCGAAGTGGCAGAAATCAACGCCAAAAGGCGAATGAATAAAGGTGGTTTTGATTACGCTATTTCACGAGATAGTTCCAAATTATTGATTTATAGTAATTTGCCGTTTGAACGCCGAGGTGGTGAAAAACTATCCTTGAATGTGTATAACGAAGCATTGGATTTGCAATGGAAAAAAACGGTAGAATTACCGTTTCCAGATAGAAATTTTCAGGTAGAAAGCTACGAAGTAGATAAAGATGGAAATGTTTATTTGTTGGGCAAGTTGGTTGAAAATGTAGGTCTTTCGATGCTTTTCCGACAAGGAACACCAAATTATAGTTACGTAATTGTCGCCTATCGAAATGACGGCGATGAGGTAAACGATTACGAGGTTTCGTTGGGCGATGATTTTATTACGGATTTGACGATTCGGATTGGAAATAATGGTGATTTGGTTTGTGCAGGTTTTTATTCTGAACGGACAACGCAAGGGATGAAAGGTGCGTTTTTTTCCAGAATTAATGCAGAAACGAAGGAAATGTACGACATTAAAAAGGGTAAATTTAAACCTGAATTTTTAGAACAATTTATGTCGAAACGGCGGTCAAAAAAGAAAAGAGGCGAATTGTATAATTATCGAATTGACCGATTGGTTTTGCGAAGTGACGGCGGTGCGTTGATGATTGCCGAGCAGTTTTATATTCGAGTCACGACACGCACGGATGCCAACGGTTTCACGACGACAACGACGACTTATTATTATAATGACATCATTGCCGTAAATATTAATCCTGACGGAACGATTGCTTGGGCAGCCAGAATCCCAAAACGCCAAAGTGACGGCAGCGGTGCGTTTTCATCTTATGCGATGTCGATTAGCAAAGGCAAAATTTACTTTATTTATAATGACCATCCCAAAAATATCACTCGGACGAATTATCGAAAAATCAAGAATTTTAATGGTAAAAAGTCTATCGTAACCTTGGCGACTTTGAGTCCTGACGGAACGTACGAAAAAATTCCACTTTTCAGTAATCGAGATGAACGAATCGTCACTCGACCAAGAATCGCACGGCAAACGGGCAAAAATGAACTTGTGATTTTTGGTACGTTTAAGAAGCGGTATAAGTTTGGGAAAATTGAGTTTTAGGGTGGTCATTCATACCCTCATTTTGAGTGAGGGTATGAATTAATTATTGAAATGCGATTAATCCTAACCTAATTTGACTTCACTGATTATTACTTTTACTCTTTTTAATATTTTATAAATATCAAAAATATCTTCCCAAATTATACAAACCATAAACAGGAATATCCAAACCAATTTTTAAATTTACCTGCTGTGCCGCAATCATTACGATTAATAACTGACCGTAAGGATCGTTAGTCGTTCCTTCCTCTGGTTTGTGTTCGTGTAAACAAAATACGAGGTGCTCTCGGAATTTGTTCTCCTTGTGCAACCATAAAACAGTTGGAGGCAAAGAATCACCCAAAAAATTAACTTGGAAACGTTAGTATAAAATAAACATAATAGGAATAGAAATTTTCGCAAATTTTCAAGTTAAAATTTTATAACCTTAGAAAAATAGCTAAACTTGATACGTAAATCAGTCTAAAAACCTATAGTTAATTGGTCATCATTACTAAACCAAAAACGTGTAATTTTTTGATTTATAAGGAGTAGTTTATGGTTAATTCGATACTATTTTAAGTATTTATTAGAACAATAATGGGCATCTTTCAAAATTCGTAAAAAGTTATTAACTTCATTTTGGGATAAAGCCATTTGTATTTTGAATAACTAACATAAAGCTACTGCTGTTTTTTCAAAATTGGTATGAGTACTTAAATATTTACATTTTTTAAAAAATTGCCATCCGATAGCGTATTAATAACGATAAATATATGTGCATAATTTATATATTCTAAAAATACCAATATGTAGTTTTCCACAACTGTATCCATGATGTGGAAAATATTGCATATTTCTTAAAAAGTTTTCCACGCTATTTTTAATAAATACACACGTTATTAACATCCAACTCACATTTCATACAAAATCATTCCTATTGTTTTCTATAAAATTAGCCGTAAATTTGTTTGAGAGATGACTTATTAAAAAATTGGTAGTTTTTCGATCGCAATCTGCCCCATTTTATCCCGATTACTCGGAGACTATGGCAATGATTTGAGCAAAAAATGTCTGATTAATTTAATTCGATTATTGCTTAGTAATAGATTCTAAATAAGTTGACCGTTTAAAAATAAGAAGATTTTGATATTCCGCTTTTTTTTAAACTTGTCAGTTTAATTTCAATTAATTACATATAAATCTATTGTTAGAAAATTTAGCTACAATTTCAATTAATGACCGATAATACAAATAATGAGGATTCGCTCAAAAAAACAGCGAATTTGAGGGGAAAAAATAAGCGAAACAATGACATGTCAAGCTATATGTTTGGGAAAGTACAGCCACAAGCCTTGCCTTTGGAAGAGGCGGTTTTGGGTGCTTTGATGTTGGATAAAGATGCCCTGACGGTCGTGATTGATATTTTACGACCAGAAAGTTTTTATATGGAAGCACATCAAATCATCTTCAGGTGTATTATGAAGTTGTTTGAAAAGCTACAACCCGTTGATTTACTGACGGTTACAGAAGAGGTCAAAAAAGCTGGCGAGTTAGAAAAAATTGGTGGAGCATACTATTTAGTTGAGTTAACGAATCGTGTCGCTTCGGCTGCAAATATAGAATTTCACGCCAGAATCATCGCTCAAAAACACATTCAGCGGGAGTTAATCCGTATTTCTACGACTGTCATTCAAGATGCTTACGAAGATACAACCGACGTTTTTGATTTATTGGATAGAGCCGAACAAGGACTTTTTGAAATCACGGAACAAAACCTAAGTCGAGGTTCTGAAAGTATGAGTTCTTTGGTCTCGAAAGCGGTCAAGCAGTTAGAAGATATGGCGGGAAAAGAAGCTGGTTTGACTGGTGTTCCGTCTGGTTTTGCATCTTTGGATAGGGTAACTTCGGGTTGGCAATCTTCGGATTTGATTATTGTAGCAGCACGACCGGGAATGGGTAAAACGAGTTATACCTTAGCATTAGCAAGGAATGCAGCAATGGATTTTGGAAAAGGTGTTGCTTTTTTCTCATTGGAGATGTCGAATGTGCAATTGGTTCAGCGTTTGATTTCGATGGAAGCGGAAATTCCTGGTTCTAAGTTGCGGAGTGGTCAATTGGAAGATTATGAATGGCAACAATTGAACTCGGCGGTTGAAAAATTAAGTGAAGCACCGATTTTTATTGACGATACGCCTGGGATAAATGTGTTTGAATTGCGGGCAAAATGTCGCCGCTTGAAAATGCAGCACGATATTCAAATGGTCGTGATCGATTATTTGCAATTGATGACTGGCGGCTCTGATCAAAAGGGCAATCGAGAGCAAGAAATTAGTATGATTTCTCGCTCCTTGAAAGGTTTGGCGAAGGAGTTGAATGTGCCTGTGATTGCGTTATCGCAGTTGTCTCGTGCAGTGGAAACTCGTGGCGGTGCAAAGCGTCCGCAGTTGTCGGATTTGAGGGAATGTATTACGGGTGACACGTTAATTTATTTACCAAAAACTGGCGAATATAAAGCGGTTGCGGAGTTAGAAGGACAAAACGGTTTTGAGGTTTTGGCAATGGACGAAAATTATAAATTGCGTCCTGCCAAATGTTTAGATGTTTGGAAAACTGGTGTCAAAGAAATTTATGAAATTAAAACACAATCCGGTAATAAAATTCGAGCAAGTTTAAATCATCCGTTTTTTACAATTGGCGGTTGGCAGCAAGTTGTGGATTTAAAGGTTGGGGATAGAATTGCTACAGCAAGAAATATTGTCGCTAATTCAACGTCAGATTTAAAAGACGAAGAAATTATTATTTTGGCTCATATGATTGGTGATGGTTGTTATGTTCCAAGACAGCCGATTCATTACACAAGTCAAGATGAGGACTCTTTAAATGTTGTTGAAAATGCAGCTAAAACACTTTGGAACTGCGAAACTCGACGGGTAAAAGATAAACCGACAAATAATTATTACCATATTTATATGCCTTCGCCTTATCATTTGGCACACAGTGTTCATCATCCTTTTATCAATTTATTGACAAAATGCGGTGGAAAAAAAGCAAGGTCGAACGAAAAAACGATTCCAAATGAAATCTTCAAAGCCGATATTCGTCAAGTTGCTTTATTTATAAAACATCTTTGGGCAACCGATGGTGGCGTTTTTATTAGAGGAAATAAAGGCAGCCACAAGTTTCATTACAGTTCAAATTCTTTTGAATTAATCAAAGGTTTGAGAAGTTTATTATTGCGATTTGGAATTCAGTCTGCTGTTCGTAAGGCACAAAAAGGGGATTATTTACCAAATTATCAATTATCAATTACAGGAAAAGAAAACTGTTTGAAGTTTGCCAACGAAATAGGTATTTTCGGTGCAAAAGCTAAAAAAGTAAACGAATTAATCAACATTTTTGAAGAGCAAGAAACTAATCCTAATGTTGATGTTATTTCTAAAAAATTATGGAATAATATTCGTGAACTGAGAAAAGAAAAAGGATTTACAGAACGTAGTTTTCAAACTGCTTTAGAAACGCAATACTGTGGCTCTAATTTATACAAGGCAAATATTTCAAGAAGTCGATTACAACGAGTAGCCGACATTTTGGAAAATGAAGAATTAGAAGATATTGCAAATAGCGATATTAAGTGGGAAAAAATTACCTCAATCACACATGTTAGCAGCGAAGAAACTTACGATATTCATGTGGAAAATCACCACAATTTTGTTGCGAATGACTTTATCATTCATAACTCAGGAGCAATCGAACAAGATGCGGATATCGTTTCGTTCATTTATCGTCCTGAATATTACCAAATTATGGAAGATGAAGAGGGCAATTCTTTAAAAGATGTGAGTGAAATCATTATTGCAAAACATAGAAATGGTTCGTTGGAAACTATAAAATTGAAGTTTACGCCTCAATTTGCGAAATTCTCGAACTTGGAAGATCCCGATTTTGCGAATTTTGAGGATAATGAATATAGTCCTGGCATTCCACAAACTTTACCATCAAAAATGAATCGACCAGAAACTGGTGATGGCGATATTCCTTTTTAAAAATTTATATTTGTCATAATAATTTAATAATCAACATATTATAACAATAATTTAATTGAAAAATATTTGCTTATTTTAAGAAACGGTCACAAAATATTTTTTTGTGACCGTTTTTTATTTATTAAAATCAAAAATATGAATCACCTACTAATATTCATCAAAAACCCCATCAAAGGTAGGGCAAAAACTCGCCTTGCGGCAACTGTTGGCGATGACGAGGCGTTGCGTATTTATTTAGAATTATTGAAACATACTCGAAATATTGCGACTGAAATTGACGCTCATCGCAATTTATTTTATTCGCATTTTATTAATGAAAATGACGAATGGAATAATCCTGATTTTGATAAACAATTACAAATTGAGGGCGATTTAGGCAAAAAAATGGCGGCTGGTTTTCAAACGGCTTTTGAAAAAGGGGCGACAAAAGTGGTTATTGTTGGTTCGGATTGTGCGACTTTAACCAAAGAAATTATTGATTCGGCTTTCGCCAAATTAGAAACCAACGATTTTGTGATTGGTCCAGCGGTCGATGGCGGTTATTATTTGCTCGGCATGAAAGCATTTACACCCGAAGTTTTTCAAAATATCGCTTGGAGTACAGAAGCCGTTTTTCCACAAACGATTAATTTTATTAAGAATAAAAATAAAACTTATGCTCTGTTACCAACGCTTTCGGATATTGATTATGAGGAAGACTGGGTGAAATATGGTTGGTGATTTTTTGGGGAACGAGGTTTTCGATATTTTAAGGGACAAGGGGGAAGCGTGGCTGAAACTTTGTTTTCAAATATTAAAATTATAGCTCGACTCTAAAAATTAACAGTATAAGATTCGGCTACGCTCCCCTTATCCTTTAAATCCTCGTCTCTCAAACCTTATCTCCCAAAACCTCAAAAAACTACCGATTTTAAAACATCTTAACATTAAGGGTGTTACCTTTACAGCAAGTCGCAATGGCGATTGGCAACGAAAAATCATTTTAATAGTTAAAAAATAAAGAAAATGGCATTCGAATTACCTGCATTACCTTACGCTTACGACGCACTCGAGCCACATATTGACGCTCGCACAATGGAAATCCATTACGGAAAACACCACGCTGGTTATACAGCAAAATTAAACGCTGCTATCGCTGGAACAGACCTTGAAGGTCACTCTGTCGAAGCTATTTTAGCTGGTGTTTCTGCTCACGGCAGTGGCGTTCGCAATAACGGCGGTGGTTTCTTTAATCACAGCTTATTTTGGTCAGTAATGTCACCAAACGGTGGCGGCGAGCCTACGGGCGAGTTAGGAGCAGCTATCGATGCAGCTTACGGTTCTTTCGCTGATTTCAAAGCAACTTTCTCAACAGCAGCTGGAACCCGTTTTGGTTCAGGTTGGGCATGGCTTTGTGTTCACACAGACGGAAAAGTAGAGGTTTGTTCTACACCAAATCAAGATAATCCTTTGATGGACGTTGATTCTTGTGGCGGCACACCGATTTTAGGTCTTGATGTTTGGGAACATGCTTATTATTTGAATTACCAAAACCGTCGCCCTGACTACGTTGAGGCGTTTTTCAATGTAATTGATTGGAATGCGGTTTCTGTACGTTATGCAGCTGCGAAATAAGAATTTTTAATGAAAATTAAAATATCTAATGAAAATTAAAAAGTGATACTTCGTGTTGAGGTATCACTTTTTTTTGTAATAGATTTACTTTGTAATAGATATTTCATTATCTTGTTTCATTCAAAATATAAATAGGTGCAAAAAGTAAATACAACATATAACAAATCTGAAAAGTGGGCAAATGAATTGTTTTTGCAATTTGAGATTATTCGACAAAATTCATCGTGGTCGAATATCGAAATTGTGAATGAATTATTGAAAATTTTATCCGCTAAAGTTTTTTATGATGCGAATGTTGGCAAATATTCTGAAACGGATTTTTATCAATTATTTGAGCAAATCAAAACAGATAATATTGGCTTTTTTCAAGCACATAAACGGATTAATTTACAGTCGAATTTTTTAGAAAATGTGTTAAATACAATCCATTTTTTTGATGAAAAATTTGATTTTGAAATTACAGGAAATGGTTTTGAATTTTTCATAGAAAATGTTTTTAAAAATAATTTGGGGCAATTTTATACACCTTTATCGCTCATCAAATATATGGTCGAAATAATTGACCCAAAAGATGGCGAAACGATTTATGACCCTTGCTGCGGAACTGGTGGTTTTTTGACCTACGCAAAACAACTTCAGGCAAAAGCTAATATTTATGGAAACGACGTGTCTAATTTTATGGTTCGAGTGACTAAATTAAACTTAAAATTACATGGATTTTCAGATGAAACTATTACGCAAAATGAAAGTTTAAAAATATCAGAACCTATTGATAATCAATTATTTGACATTGTTTTTGCCAATCCGCCTTTCGGCAATATTAAAGAAAAAAATTCACTCTTTGACGTGAGTAAATCTACATCAAGAATAGAAATTTATTTTTTAGAAAAATGTCTAAAATCTTTAAAACCAGGCGGAAGAATGGCTATCATTTTACCAACCTTTAATTTGGGTTCGGAAGGATTGAATGACGTTAGAAACTACATTGAAAGTCAAGCAAAACTTATAAATATTACTGGTTTGCCGAGAGAAATTTTCTTTAAAATCGGTGCTTCTGGTATTTCTTCAAGTATTTTATTTTTAAAAAAATTCACAATAGAAGAAAGTCATGCTTACGAAAATGCGAAAGCAGGAGCAGTTTTAAAAATTAAAGAACAAAATATTTTAGCTGCCAAAAAAGAAATTTTCATTAAAACAGAATTAAGAAAACTATTTGATTATCAAATATTTGTATCACTTTTGGAAGCTGATAAAAATAGTTTTGATACGGATTTTGATGAAAAATTTAAAGCAATTTCGCATCAATTTCAATTATTTGAAACAACAACAAATGCTTGGGGAACACAAAAAAATAAAATAAATTACGAAACAACTCCGAAACAAAAAAGACAAGTCGCAGAACCTAAAGGAATTTATGAATAATACAACGCTACAAACCTTTCAAGTCGCTTTTTCTGATTTTATCAATTGGAATCCTTATCAAATTGCGGAATTTGAAACGGCTAAAAATGCACTCAATCCAACTTTTCAACGCATCAAAATTGGGGGTTTTGTTACGGTTAAAAAACGAAAACTAAAGTTAGAAAATCATCAAAATTACCAACGAATTACGACGCAATTATACCAAAAAGGAATTGTATTAAGAGATGCCGTAAATGGCAAAAATATTAAAACAAAAACGCAGTTTATCGTTCAAACGGGCGATATAGTTATTTCTAAAATCAATGCTCGAAAAGGCGGTTTTGGCATTATTCCTAAAGCCTTAAATGAGGCAATTGTTTCATCAGATTATATCGTTTTGAATGTCGATGAAAATATAATTTTAAAAGACTTTTTTATTTTAATCTTAGATTCTGAATGGTTTTTAAATCGGTTGAAAGAAGTAAGTCAAGGTACTGTTTTTCAACGGATTAAGGTGCAATTATTTTTAAATCTTGAAATTCCAATTCCGTCAATTGACCAACAAAAAAAGATTGTTCATACCTACCAAAAAATCATAAAAACAGTCGAAAATTGCGAAAATGAATACAATGATTTAATCGAGCAATCAACGAATTTCATTCACAATCAATTAAAAATTATTGAACAAAAAATCGATTTTTCTAAAGGTGAAATTGTCCATTATGCAAATTTTCACACTTGGGATATTTGGAATTTTGTCAATGATTTTCGTAGCGAAAACTATGAAACCGTAACTTTAGAACAACTACTAATTGAAAAACCAAAATATGGTTCAAATCAAGCGGTTGCCACTACTTTTGATGACGTGCGTTATGTGCGAATTTCGGATATTGATGATTGGAATACGTTAAAAGAAACAGCACTTTCACCGCAAAATTTTGAAGCTCGATTTTTATTAAAACACAATGATTTTTTATTGGCTCGGTCGGGTTCGGTTGGCAAGGCGTTATTGTATAAATCAGAAATGGGAAAAGCCGCTTTTGCAGGTTATTTGATTCGTTTTCGAGTAAATGAAGCGTTGATTAATCCCGATTATTTGATTTTTTATACCCAAACCAACGTTTTTCAAACATGGATAAATCAAAATAAAAGCGGCATCGCAATACAAAATATCAATGCTGCAACTTTCTTAAAAGCACCGATTATTTTGCCGCCTTTAGCCATTCAAAATGAAATTGCAAACTTTTGGAATACGACTCGACAGCAAGCAATCGAACTAAAAACAACTGCAAAAACAGAACAAATCGCTGCAACAAATTATTTTAATCAAATTTTATTTAAGTAAAAACTCATGCGAATATTACGACTTAAAGTTGGGAAATATAAAATTTTAGAAAATTTTGAAATTGATTTCGAGGATAATGTTTCTGTTTTTATCGGTGAAAATGGTTCTGGAAAATCTACGATTTTAGAGGTTTTGTTGTTGATTTTTAGGGAAGCTCATTTGCAATTTGTAGAAAAAGCAAAAAGAAATTCAAAAGATAAAACTTCTATCCCTCAACCATCAGATATAGAAGTTGATTATCAAATTAATTTGAAATCTGGCTATTACAGCAAAAACGAAACTGTTACTTTAAAATTGAGTAGAAATGGTAACGACGAATACGTAATAAATTCAGTATCAGATTATTCAATAGATTATTTAATTCAAAATTATGATTATGAAAAATTATTGCCTCAAAAAATAATCACTTATTACGCTGGTTGGTTAGAACGAATAAAAACGTTTTGTACAAAGCATCAAGAAATTTACATCAAAAACCTCAATACTAAGCAAACCAAAAAAAATGGAAAATCACTAAAAGAAGAACTTGTAAAAAACTTATTCCTTCATTACATCGAAAAAGGTCATTTTGATATAATAATGGCGTGTTTTGGGGCATTTGAACAAAACATTCAACTTGAAAAATTTTTTAATGAAGATTTGAATATTCAGATTCAAGAAGAGGAAACTATTAATATTCAGATTCAAAAAGGAAGTTTAAAAGGAAAGAATAAAGATAGTTTCTGGAATATTGAAGGAGACCAATTACGTTTTTTAAATATTCTAAAAGAATTTACACATAACGGAGATTTTTCTCAAAAAAATTATGATTTTAACTTTAATAGACGAAATTGGGTTGAAGTAAAAAAAAGGTTGGGAAGTGAACGCATTTTATTTGATAATTTAAACGCATTGCTAAGTTTAAATATGATAGCATCTATTTCAACGGCTTATAAAAAAAGAGGAAGTGATACTTTTTTACACCAAAATTATCTCAGCGAAGGCGAACAACAACGCCTAACTATCATGGGCATCCACGAATTTATGGCTAATGAAAATGCGTTGATTTTATTAGATGAGCCTGATGTGTTTTTGCATCCTAAGTGGCAGCGAGATTTTATTTATGATTTGTCAAAAGAGGAAAGACCGTCAAATCACTATTTTATAACCTCTCATTCGCCTAATATTTTATCTGGTTTAAAAAAAGAACAAATCTTTGCGTTACATAAAACAGGAAATTCAACAGAAATTAAAAATATTTATTTTAATTCTTTTGGAAAACCTGTTGATGAAATTTTAATAGATTTCTTTGATGTTGAAAGTTTAAGATATAAGGAAGCACAAGACCAAATTGATAAAGTTTGGGCATTGATTAAAACAAATCAACAAAAAGAAGTGATTTTTAAAACAGAATTTGAAAAATTAGAATCCATGATTGGAAAAAGTGATTCTGAAATTACGACCATTAAACTTGAATTAACCCGAAAAGAAAAGCGTAATGAGAAAAATTGATAAACAAAAGCCATTGCCATGTTTTGATGATTTTAAAAGAAACAATCCCGGAGCAGATTGGAATCATAATTTTAGTAAGCCTAATTTACCATCTTATGAATGTTACAAAGAAAGCCGGGAAACCATTTTGATGGAAGAACAATTATTTTTGTGTGGATATACAGAGCTGCTTATCGAAGATGAAAAAAGTAGTCATATTGACCATTATATTAAACGGAGTTTGGATAATACAAAAACGTTTGATTGGAACAATTTAATTGTATCTTGTAATGATGATGATTTTGGAGCGAGGTATAAAGACATGAAATCTAAAATAAGTCTTGAAGCTTATTTGGATATTTTTAATCCTGTGGTTGATATTGTACAAGATTATTTTGAATATCTGGCGAATGGTGAAGTTATTTCAAAATCAAAAGGAATTAGTCAGCCCTTAATTGAGAGAGCTAATAAGACAATTGAAGTTTTTAATCTAAATGAGAAATCTTTAAAGAGTCATCGTAGGGATTTGATTCGTATGATTGAAAGTTATAAAAGCACAGAATTATCCATTTTAGATATTGAAAAAGCACTTGAAAATACAGGTTTTCAAAGTGTAAAAGAACAATATTTAGTAGCATAACAAAAAAAACTCCTGTTTTGCAATTGCAAAAACAGGAGTTTTTTTATTTCCAAACATCAACACATCAATCACCGAGTTCTCGGGACAGGCACATCTCTAAAACCCATACATCTTAATCACCTTCTCGATATCCTCCCAAAGGAAACGATCTTCCTCGATAGTCGTTATTCCAGCGGCTTTCACTTGCTTGTATAATTTTTGGGTGGCTTCCGCCAATTGTACCGGAACTTTCCCTTTAAATTGCAGCAAACGCATATCGACCGCTTGTTTTGCCGTCAAAGTGTGAATCGCCAAAACCTTCTGAACGTTACCCAAAATTTCCAATAATTGTCGTCCAGCAATTGGACCCATACTGACGTGATCTTCTTGATTCGCACTGGTCGGAATCGAATCTGCGGAAGCTGGGTGAACCAGAACTTTATTCTCTGAAACTAAGGCTGCTGCTGTATATTGCGGAATCATTAAGCCAGAATTTAGTCCTGCGTCCACAATTAAAAACGCTGGTAAAGCGTCATTTGTGGCAGAATCGACCATTTTATTGACTTGACGTTCCATAATATTGCCCATTTCGGCAACGGCTAATTTTAAATAGTCCAATACCAAGGCAATTGGCTGACCGTGAAAATTCCCTGCGGAAATCACTTCATTTTGATGAACTTGACTGCCATCTGGCAAAACTTGCCCACGCAAGAAAATAATCGGATTATCGACCACGGCATTTAATTCATTGGTAATGATTTCTTCTGCGTGCCTTATCGCCTTCATACTTGCCCCAAAAACCTGTGGCAAACAACGAATGGAATACGCATCTTGCGGCATAATTTTTTTCTTAACAACCTTAATCAACATTTCCCATTGGGCTTTATCCTCAATATTTGGATTTATGAATTTTAATACAAAATCACAAAATACTTGCGGTATAAAATCTAAAATTGATTTAAGATGCTTCAATTTTAATTGACTCTCAGGAGTTTTAATATTCAATAAATGCTCAATTTCAATCAAACGATCTTCCGCCATCAACTGGATTTCAAGATTTTCCGTATGGTTAATATGTTCCTTTAAATGGTCGTGCATTTTTTTTAAAGGCTCTTTGAGCATGGTCAAATCAGCATCTTCCGAGATGATTTTTGTTGGAAAATGACAGAAAATATCAATTGGTCGAATGCCAATCATGGTTGAGCCATTGGTAATTTCTCTCATACGTTTTGCAACTCTGATCTGTCCCGTATGCTTACGAACCGCATGAATTTTTGAATCAAAAGCCTGCGGACGAGAACAATGACCTTCCATCATCAAAGCGGCACTTAATGTCGCTTTATCCATCAAATCATAAGATTGATAAACGCCAAAAACGCCCAATGCAACCATCAAAGTCGTGCCGTTGCTCAATCCGATACCTTCTTTATAAGATAATTCAATCGGTATAATTTGCGGCATTTTATCCAACGGAGAATTAGCGGCAGCGTTTTGTTTCGCAATCGTTTCGTTGATTTTTTGAATGGCAGGTAATTCATATAACGCTTTTGTTACCAATGTTTGACCTTCAAAAACCACCCGACCTTCGCCCATTAATGGAATCGACATGTGCGCCAACGGACACAAATCGCCACTCGCTCCGACCGAACCTTGAATCGGAATAACGGGGTGGATTTGATAATTCAAAAATTGCTGCAAGAGGCGAATCGTTTCCAAACGAACGCCCGAATGACCAGCCAATAAAGTATTCAAGCGAATGACCATCACGGCTCGCACAATCGCCTCTTCAAAAGGTCTTCCAACGCCACAAGCGTGTGACATCAACAGGTTTCGCTGCAATTTACTTGCATCTTTTTTGGCGATAATTTTGTCAGCATTAATACCAAACCCCGTCGTTACGCCATAAACAATTTTGCCCAGCTCGACTTGATTGGTAATAAAAATTTGACTTTCAATAACATCTTCTAACGCATCAGTTGCAATTTCTACTTTGACGTATTCCGTCGCAACTTTTATCACTTGGTCAATCGTCAAGTTTTGACCATTAAGCATAATATTAGTTTCGGGTGACATAGTTTTTTTTAGTTTAGACAATAGAAACAACGTGATGCAAATTATTCATAAATCTTGAATAATTTGTTTAATTCCTATTGCATTAAAATTTGGTGCTGTAAATTTCTAAAAAAATACCTACGAATTCTAACTAAAGTAAAAATGATGTAATTTTTAAGGGTATAAAGGTATTTTGGTATTGCGATATAAAAGTATATTTACACTGCAATAATTCGTATTAATAAAAAATCATACCTCTTTAGGTTCGTCTGTTTTTAATTTTGACGGACGATTTTAATTTTAATTATCAACTATTTGACTATGAAAAAAATACTTTTATTCGGTTTATCAATTTTCTTTTTATGCTTAGGCACAATTCAAAGCAACGCGCAATATACGCCGCAAAATGCGCTGAAAGTCAATCTTTTAGGTATAGGAATCGGTGGTTTTTCGGTAGCTTACGAGCGAGCTTACACCGATAACAAATCGGCTACGCTTACAGGGCGTTTTATGTTTTATGATTTCAAAGACACTAAAACCTTTACGTTCAGCAGTTTAGGCTCGGTTGAGGTAGATTACGGCGTGAATATGCGATTGATTGGCGTACTGCCCGAAGCTCGTTTTCATTTGCATTCTTTTTTTGATCAAGATGCTCCCGAAGGCTTATATTTAGCACCTTATCTGGGTTTCACTCGGACGAAATTCACTATCAATAGTTTGTCTTCCGCTTTCATAATTAATGGTGGAACGAACCTTACTTTTTTGGAATTTGGTGGACTTCTCGGCTATCAATTTTTGATTGCGGACAGAATTACCCTCGATTTCTTTTCAGGTCTGGGTTTTACGACTTTTACGTTAGAAAGTGTTGATATTGAGGTAGTTAGTACAACTTCTGATGAACGCATTAATGATTTTGTCAAATTTGATAGGACGCTACCTTTGGGAGCGACTTTGGCTGGTGCGTTGCCGAGGTTTGGGGCGAGTATTGGAATTGCATTTTGAGAAATGGAAAGATTCGGTCGGATTTTTAAAATTTGACTGATCTTTGCTCAAAAAAATCAAAAAACAAAACCCATCAAATCTAAATTTGCATTTTCGTCCCATTTTTTATCCGAAAGCGATTTTATCAAAAGCGTTTCGGGTATTTTTCGATTAATAATGCCCAGTGTTTCATAATCTTTTAGCAAAACCCAGCGGCAACTATTCTCGACCATTTGAAAGCCTTTTTGTTGGTAATAATCTTGAATTCCACCCAATAATAAGATGAAATCAATATTATTCTCCTGTCCTATTTTTTCAATTTTTTTCAAGATTTTAGAACCAATTCTTCGGCTTCGATAATTTTCGTCAACACATAAATCCATTAATCCAAAAATTCGGAAAGGCTGTTTATCCAACGAAATCACTCGAAAAACAATACCAACTTGGGCTGCTAAAATATCTTTATCCCACAACAACAAACGAAAACTGGGTACTTGTTTATAAAAAATCCTATCCGATGGGTAAAACTCAAAACTCTTTTGTAATAACGCTTGAATCGCATTTTGTGTCACAAAATCAATCCTATATTCTTCTATTTGGTCTAATCGCATGGTGGTTTTACTTTTATCTATGGTTTTAGGTCGTTATTTAAAGTCGGTTGTCACAAGGTTTGATTGATTGGCAAGTTTTGGGATTTTTAGATTGATAAAAGCGTATTTTTTTGTTCTCATATTTTCAATTAAAAACTCAAGCTATTCCTCTAACATTGTAAGTTTTTCAGTTCTCGAATTAACACTATTACCCTACCGCGCTAAACTCTTTCTTCAATAATTTTTCTAAAACTTCTAACGTAACACCTCGATACAAATTCCCATCTTGAGCCGTAGAAATCGTTCCAGTTTCTTCTGAAACAGCTAACGCCAATACGTTCACATTTTCGGTGATGCCGATAGCGGCACGGTGTCGCAGCCCAATATCACGAGGCAAATCCTTATTTTCAGAAATGGGTAAGACTGCACTTGCGGCATGAATTTTTTGATTAGCGATAATCACAGCCCCGTCATGTAATGGATTTTCACCATAAAAAATAGTTTCCAACAATCGAGCGGAAATATCGGCATTGATTGACGTACCTTGATTCGACAAGCCTAAAACGTTGGGATTTTTAACAAAAACAATCAATGCACCGATTTTATGTTGGCTAAAAAAACCAACCGCTTCACAAATCGATTGAATATCGAATAATTGAGCATCCGTAATTTGTAGTTTTTTATTGCCCAAAAGATTAAGAAAAGCGGGACGACGGCGCAACACACTGCGTCCTATAATCAATAGAAATCGTCGAACTTCAGGCTGAAAAACAATAAGTAAAAAGATTACGCCTACGCTCACCACTTGATTCAAAATCAAGGAAAGCATATCCATGTTCAAAATATCGACCAGCCACCACAAAACGTAAATGAAAACCAAACCCAAAAATATATTAAACGCCAAACTGCCTTTTAGCAATTTGTAAGTCTGAAATAATAAATAGCCGACTATCAACACGTCCAGTACGTCCAACAATGTAATTTCTAAAAATCCTATTTGCACGGTTTGGTGATTTTGATTGGTGATTTTTACGAAAGAGTCGGACGCTTGCCTTCGCCGTCAGGCAGGCTTTCAAATCGTCCGACTCCTAATCCCCAACATTCAAATTAAACAATACGAAACTAATTTTATCGGTCGCTTCCGCAATTTTCATCGACGTAGGCTTACCTGCTCCGTGACCAGCATTTTTATCAATGCGGATTAAAATAGGCGAATCGCCTTGTTGATTCGCTTGAAGCGTTGCCGCAAATTTGAAGGAATGAGCTGGAAAAACTCGGTCGTCATGATCTGCCGTTGTGATGAGCGTGGCTGGATATGCTACTTTTTTGATGTTGTGCAAAGGAGAATAACCGTACAAATATTTGAATTGTGTCGAGTCTTCGCTGGAGCCATAATCAGTTGTCCACGCCCACCCTATCGTAAATTTGTGGAATCGCAACATATCCAAAACGCCCACGCCTGGCAAGGCAACTTTGAACAAATCTGGTCGCTGCGTCATACACGCACCAACCAATAAGCCGCCATTTGACCGCCCTTCAATCGCTATTTTTTGATTCGAAGTATAATCCTTTTCAATTAAAAATTCAGCTGCCGCAACGAAATCGTCGAATACATTTTGCTTATTCAGAACCGTCCCGCCTTTATGCCAACGTTCGCCAAACTCGCCACCGCCACGAATATTCGCCACCGCATAAACACCACCTTTTTCTAAAAAGTAGGCTTTTTCGGGACTAAAAGTAGGCGTGATGCTAATATTAAAACCGCCGTAACCATAAAGCCACGTTGGATTTTCGCCATTTTGCAACAAATCTTTTCGGTACGTCACAAACATCGGGACTTTCGTACTGTCTTTGCTATAATAAAAAACTTGGTGCGTAATGTAACTTTCCGCATCGAAATCGACCTTTGGCGTTTTGTAAATCGTTGCTTTTTTCTTTTTGGAAATATCGCATTGGTAAACGCCTTCGGGCTGTATAAACGATTGAAAATCAAAGTATAATTGATTTAATTCTCCGCTAAAATTACCAACTGTTCCATACGTTTCGGGCAATTCAATTTCTTGTTCAAACTCGCCATCAACATTAAAAACCTTTAATTGGCTGACCGCATTTTTTAAATATTTCCCAATGATTCGACCACCGATTATTTTCGCATCTTGCAATACATTGCCGCTTTCCGCAATCAATTCGACCCAGTTTTCTTTCGCAGGATTTTTGGTATCAATGACGATAATTCGATTCATCGGAGCGTTATGATTCGTCAAAATCAATAGTTTATCATTCATATTTCCAATGACCTTAAAATCATTTTCAAACGTTTCATAAATT
>Ga0222647_1000320_pt1 | contig 23895 bp, 20 predicted proteins | sample AntAcemetagen333_FD_179864 | JGI IMG/M metagenome (GOLD analysis project Ga0222647, IMG submission 179864) | Saline water microbial communities from Ace Lake, Antarctica - #333 | ecosystem: Environmental > Aquatic > Non-marine Saline and Alkaline > Saline | place: Antarctica: Ace Lake...
ACCGAATAAGCCTAAGCCCAAAGCAGTTTGACCTGATTTTTTAATAAAATTCCTTCTTTTCATTTGGTTATTTTTAATTGTAAAATAATCGTTTTGCTGTATTTAACTATTAATATATTCTGGTTTAGAAGTATGTAGGTTTCAACGGTTTACGAACCTCTAAACCTACAAATCTGCAAATCTAACGTTTACCCTCGTTTCGGTCGTTACTAAACTGCTATTATTGAGGTATTACTCCTTAAAATTCCCGCTTACGGCTCTATTTTAAAAGTTTCTTTTGTTTCCAAAACTATTACCATATAATATTATACGATTTAGCCTTTCGGCAAAACTAAATATTATTATTTGGAAAAATAAATGCTTTATTATCAAAACTTTTGATTGTGTAATTTTTGATAAACTCATCTTCTTTTAAAATCAAACAATAAGGCGAACCGTTGACCTTATCAATATCATTTTTGATTTTAATAATTTGCCAAAATTCATCACTATCACCACGAATCAACGGGCAGAAGCATTACAATTAAATCTTTCAGCATTTTTAAATTATAAACTATAAATATATTGCCAATAGCGACTTTCGTCAAGTTCACTAAAATCGCCGTTTCGATATTAATACAAAAATTACAGTTTTTAAAATGAAATTTTGTACCGAGGCATTAATATAATGGTGTATTGACGTTTATTGTAACTTGAATACGTCAATACCTCAACACAAAATTATCAATACATCGACATAAGCTTTAATTTAAAAAGCAACCATTATGAAAAAACCCTCGTGTTGTGTTCAGATGTTGTTTAGTTAATGAGAAAATTGCTACTGCGAAAGGTCGGTAAAGACTTCAATAGGTTTTTAATGTTTTCAAAAAGTTTAAACTTACTGATAAGAATTTGAAGCAAACTGTTGTTGAGTTAATGAATGTTTGAAAAAAAATGAGGTACTTTCCGACCTTAAGCTATTTCTCCAAGATTATTACCAATCAAGAAAATCCTATCTTTAAATTTTTGATTATTTTGAATTTGCATTTGAGCTTTAAATTTAATTCAGATTGGTATTTAGCTTAGTCCACATTTGGAAACAGCTTTTTAACTAAAACTATGCAAGAAGAGCAAAAAATAGAAGCCTTAGTCAAAGCCTGTAAAAAAGGTAAAAGGGAAAGCCAAAAGGAACTCTATAAATTATTTTATAGTTACGGCATGTCTATTTGTCTGAGATATTCTAAGAATAGAGAGGAGGCTCAAGAGGTATTAAATGATAGTTTTATAAAGGTTTTTAATAATTTAGACAAATACGATTTGAACTTATCCTTCAAAGGATGGTTAAGAAGAATTTTGATTAACTCCGCCATTGATTACTACCGCAAACATCACAAACATCAGCACACACTCGAAATTGTCAATGACCAATATTTGGATGACGCACCTGATGCGTTGCATAATTTATCGGTTGAAGAAATAATGAATTTAGTACAACAACTCTCCCCTGCCTACCGAATGGTTTTTAACCTTTATGTACTTGAAGGTTACAAACATCAAGAGATTGCAGAAGAGTTAAACATTACAGTCGGTGCATCCAAATCAAATTTGGCGAAAGCCCGAATGAAGTTAAGAGCAATGTTAGAACCTACTTATCACTTAAAATACGGAGGATTATATGGAAGATAATTACTTAGATAATGTTTTTCGTGAAAAGTTGGAATTACCCCAACATCACGATTTTAATGAATCTGCTTGGTTGGACTTGGAGAGCCGACTGGAAGAAAAGCCGATTAGGAGAATCGTTTGGTGGCGTTGGGCAGCAGCAGTCGGTATTTTGTTACCGATGTTGTTATCTTCTTTTTATTTCTATAATGAATTAAAGCAAACAGAAATGCAATTAGCGAATTTGGAAACAAGAATGAATCGCTTTTTGAAAAAAGATATTGCTACTATTGTCAAAGAGGAGGAGGCGAATATTGCCTCAGCGGAAAATGCTCAAAATCCTCGTCAAGCAACAGATAATTCTGTCACTGCAAGCATTTCAAGTAATACGGAAGCTTCAAATAATATTCAAAAAAGAGCTGCGGCTCTACCTAATACTTTTTACAAAAATATTAACAAAGGTAATAATGTCATATCAACATTTGTTAGCGAAGGCAACACCGTTAGTATGAATATGAATCTTGTCACTGCTAAAGGTGCAGAACAGAATCAACCGCAACGCATTACCGAAACGATTAATCGTTCTAAAGAATATGCAACGAATCCAACTTATTTGAGTGCGAATAACGAGGCTTATTCAAAAGGTTTTCCTATTCCGAATACAAATACGGTAAATTCTCACAATTGGATTAGCAAAGAAAGAACTTTGGTAATAAAGGAAAGTGCTTGGACGAAGGCTCAAAGACAATTTATTCCTATCGGGTTTGAGATTGGAGCAAATGTTCAAGGCGGAATTGTGTTATCACAAACGTTGAGCAGCAGACCACTATTCAATAATGAAGGTGTGAAAGCTGCGGTTAATCTTGCGAATAGTACCGATTTAACATTGGGTGCAAATTATGCCGCTTATAGTTATGAAACGCAAAATGTCGGTATAGATTTCCCGAACGTTCAACCTAAAAATACAGATGATTTATTCCAAAAAACAACCGTTGCAGAAACCGTTATTCAGGTTCCTGTTGGTTTGAAATATAACTTTGGATATAGCGAAGATGTCTTTTCTCCTTTTGTAGAAATTGGTGGAATCGCAAAAAAAAGTATTCAAAAAACTTATAAATACGAGTATTTACCGACTCAAAAACCAAGTGAACCTTATGCTATTAGCCCGAAACCTCAAAAAACAAAAGAGCGTTTAGCAATGAATACAGCAACGGCTTCGCTTGGCGTAAAATGGAATCCAAATTTACCAAAAGCACCAATTTTAGATAATATGATTGTTCAGGCGGAAGTATTTGGTAATGCGGATTTTGAAACAGAAAATACGCAATGGATGGCAGGCGTTGGCATTAGTATGAGTTATGCGTTTTGAGTTTAGACGTTAGATTTTAGGTTGCTGCCGTTTTTTCAAATTGATTTAAAGAATTAAAGATTGTCATAAAGGTTTATAATATCGTTTTTAGTAGTACATAGTAGTCGGTCGGATTTTATTCCACCGACTATTTTTTTTGTTTAAAACGGTAAATTCATTCCGAGTACTCGGGACAAATGCAAACTCAAATACGAAATTCAAAACCTTTAAACCCGTATTTATTTGTTACGAACTTGATAAACTAATCCTAAGTTTGAATATTCCTGTACGTGATTTTATATCTTTGCGATTGTTGTTTATTAATACGATTAAAATTCATTCCGTTTTTCACCGCTCTATAGAGTGTTGCTACTCCGAGAATAATTTTAATTGCTAATAATTTTGAAAAGATGGGTTCAGTAAAACAGAAACAGACCGAAAGTATGCTTCAGCGGGAAATGAGTATGGTGCTTCAGCAAGAAGGAGGATATATTTACGGTGTACAAGCATTGGTAACGGTTACAGGTGTAAAGCTTTCACCAGATTTTGGAGAAGCAAAATTCTATTTGAGTGTATTTAATATTGAAGATAAGCAAAGTGTTATTATTCAATTGGATGACGATTTGGTTAGAATGAGACAATTATTAGCAGGTCGTATTCGTAAAAAAATACGTAGAATTCCTCAAGTTAGTTTTTTCTTAGATGATACCTTAGATGAAATGTATCGTTTAAATAGTCTTTTTGATAAAATTGGAACAGACGAAGATAACGACTTAGCTTAGTAAAGATGTTAGACGTTAGATATTGACGAGAATGGTATTTTTTATAAATCTAATAAGTCTATATCTGATTTTTGGTCGCTGGTTTTCATACCAGCAATCAGAAATCAGTCGCCAAAAAACCAGAAAACCAGTCCATGAATTTACCTTTAAAATTTGCTCGACGGTATTTATTTGCAAAAAAATCAACCAATGCCATTAATATAATTTCGGGCATTGCGGTTGGTGGCATTGCCGTTGGTACAGCAGCGATTATCCTAATTCTTTCCGTTTTTAATGGTTTTGAGGATTTAATCAAAAGTCTTTACGGCTCATTCAACCCTGACATTAAAGTTACAGTCATCGAAGGGAAAGTTTTTTCACCTGATAGTACACAATTAAAAAGCATTAAACAGTTAGGTGGAGTTTTAGAAATTTCACAATCACTTTCAGAAGTTTCCTTTTTTGAATATGGCGAAAGTCAAGATTTTGGTGTTTTGAAAGGTGTTGACGTTGCTTTTGATTCGGTTTCGAAAGTCGATAATAATATAATTCGTGGTAATTATCATATTTCAGATGATGAAATGGATTATGCAGTGATTGGAGCAGGAATGGAGTATAAATTATCCATTGTCGTTGGCGATCAATCGCAATCTTTGGGTATTTATATGCCAAATCGAAAGAAAAAAGGTATTGGTTTTACAAGTCCGACCGACCTTTTCAAAAGGCGATTTTTGCCAGTTACGGGTGTTTTTGCGATTCAGCAAGAATTTGATGACAATTATGTAATTACCTCATTGAGTTTTATTCAAAATATTTTGAGTTATACCAATGGTGAAATTGATGCCTTGGAAATCAAGGTTTCCGAAGATGCCAATGTTAGAAATATCGTTCAAGCGATTGAAAAAATCGTGGGCGATGAGTTTGAAGTTAAAGATCGTTATCAACAAGAAGAGGCCTTTTTTAAATTAATGAACATGGAAAAATGGATGGCGTATGCTGTCATTAGTTTTGCCTTGTTATTGTTGGCGTTCAATATTGTTGGAGCGTTGTGGATGTTGGTATTAGACAAAAAGAAAGATATTGCAATTTTAAAATCAATGGGTGCAACCGATAATTTGGTGCGCAATATTTTCTTAACGGAAGGTTTGGCATTGTCTTTTTTTGGAGCAGTTATCGGTTTTGGTTTGGGCATTATTATTTATATTTTACAAAAAACGATTGGTATCGTAAAACTCGGCGGCGGTGCGAATCTTTTGATTGATACGTATCCGATTAGTATTCAAATTTTCGATTTCGTTTTGGTATTTTTTACCGTTATGTTTATTGGATTTTTGGCGGCTTGGCTGCCAAGTATGCGAACCAAAAATATTCAGCCGATTATTCGGGAGGATTAAGATAGTTGACAGTTTTCAGTTGGCAGTTCGTGGCTATAGTTTTGCAGTGGCGCTACAATATTTAGTCCTACTTTTGAAAACATTAAAATAATAGAACAATAAATAAATGGAAGATTGGGAATTAGAATTTTATTGGAATAAGGTACGGGATCAAGTCAAAGCAATGATGAATTTGAATGGTTTACCAGATATGAACGGGGTTTTGTTTCTAATTGGCGTTCAAGAATTAGGCCGTTGGGATGGTGAGTTTTCAAAGGAACAAAAACAAGATTTAATGCACATTGCCGTTTGTTCTTTGTTAGAAAATGACGGACACTACGAATTTATCGGACGAGATGGCGACGGTTGGCCGCATTATGAATTGCGAAAAGGAGTCACTAATTTAGGCGAAGAAAGTCAAGAAGATTTATTAAAACGAAAAATAATTACTTATTTTGAAAAGTTGATTAATGAGTAATGAAAGATGGACTTCGAGATTTTGGAGCAGGCTGCTTCGCTTGACGAAAGACGAAAAAGACGAGCGAACGTTTTGATTGTAATGGTTTTAATTAAAAAAAGGGTTTTTAATTTTTTTAGAATATTCAGTCATGTTTCAGATAAATAATGAAACAATTGAACAATTAAATGAAACAATGCAACTGTAAAATAATGAAAAAAACGATATTTTTATTAACATTATCATTGATGGTTTTGCTAAGTGCTTGTGAGCAAAAACCAGTTTCAAGTTTTGAATTTGATATTCCGACGGGTGAAGCACCTGCGGATATTGCATTCAAAAATACTTCTAAAGATACAGATTCTTATTTTTGGGATTTTGGAGATGGTTATTCTTCGACTGAAGAAAATCCGATACATAAATATAACTTTTCAGGAACGTATAATGTAACATTGATAAGTTATAAAAATGGAGTGGAAATAAGGAGTACCAAAAGTTTTACGTTGCGAGAAGCAGCAAAACGCATTGTGGAAATTGAAACAGAATTTGGTATTATTAAAGCTGAATTATTCAATTTCACGCCACAACACCGTGATAATTTCATCAAATTGGCCCAAGAGGGTTATTATGATGGCACGTTATTTCACCGAGTGATGCAAGGTTTTATGATTCAAGGTGGCGACCCAGATTCTAAAAATGCACCTGCTGATAAGCAGTTGGGAATGGGCGGGCCTGGTTACACGATTCCTGCTGAAATCGTCCCTGGTGCTTACCATTACAAAGGTGCGTTAGCAGCAGGTCATGACGGAAATCCTGAAAAATCCTCTTCGGGTTCGCAGTTTTATATCGTACAAGGAACACCTTTACAATCACAAATATTGGAACAATATGCTCGACAAAAAGCAGCTTTGGGTGTTAATTATTCTCCCGCTCAAACGGATTATTATGTAAATGTAGGCGGCACACCAGTTTTGGATATGGAATATACAGTCTTCGGTCAAGTCATTGATGGAATTCACATTATTGACCAAATCGCTGCGGCTCAAGTCGCACAACCTTCAAATCGTCCGCTTAAAGATATTCCGATGAAAGTGCGAGTAGTGAGGTAAATTGTTTACAATTGAAAATATATTTTTAATAACGAAATTTAGCAATGCGCTTTTTTGCATTTGAGCTTGAGGTTTAAATTTTTACAATTCATATTTTTACAATAATGAAAATCAACATTCAGAAATTAACGATTTTAAGTCTTGCGATTGTGTTTTTCGCAGCTTGTGCAAGACCTGTGGCCCAATTTGAAATTCCGCAAAAGGAATATAATTCAAAAATAGAAGTTGCTTTTGGCAATAAATCTGAAAACTCAGAGGCTTATGTTTGGTATTTTGGTGATGGCGATACCTCTACGGCTGCCGAACCAAAACACCTTTACGAAAAGGCAGGCACGTATAATGTAACGTTGAAAGCCATCAAAGGCAAAAAAGAAGTGGAAATTATGCAAAAAATTACGATTGCAGATATTCCATTAAAAGCAGCTTTTGAAATGACAAAATCTTCGGAAGTCGCTCCTGTACAAGTGACGTTCAATAATCTTTCAGAAGGTGCGGATAAATACGTTTGGGAATTTGGCGATCATATCAAATCAACCGAAGAAAACCCAACCCATAAATATCGTTTTAGCGGAAATTATACCGTAAAATTGACGGCTTTTAAAGATAGAAAAAGAGAGGTTATTGAGCAACAAATCGTGATCGACGCACCCGAAGGGGCGTGTTTGATTTTGATTGAAACAAAATATGGTGATATGCAAGTCCGCCTTTACGACGAAACTCCCAAACACCGTGATAATTTTATTAAATTAGCAGAAGAGGGATTTTATGACGGTACGTTGTTTCATAGAATTATTGATGGATTTATGATTCAAGGTGGCGACCCAGATTCTAAAAATGCAAAAAGTGGTCAAGCCCTCGGAATGGGTGGGCTTGATTATACCATTCCTGCGGAATTCAATACGGAATTTCCACATTACAAAGGTGTGTTAGCAGCAGCTCGACAGCCTGATGTGATGAATCCTAAAAAGGAATCTTCCGGTTCTCAATTTTATATCGTCCATGGTTCAGAGGTAACGGATTTGATGCTTTCAACTATCGAACGCAGAAAAGGCATCAAATACACCCCTGAGCAACGCTCGAAATATAAAGATTTAGGCGGTTATCCTCCTTTGGATAATGAATATACTGTTTTCGGTGAAATCGTGGAAGGTTTGGATGTCATTGATAAAATTGCAAAAGCAAAAAAAGATAGACGGGATAGACCTGTTGAAGATATTAAAATGACGGTGAAAGCAATTAAATAACAGGTTACGGGTTTGACCGTTTTTACGTGAATAAGTTTCGGGTTACGAGTTGCGGGTTTTATCGCTCAGACAAAATTCCAACGCAATAACGTCACATAAAAACGGTCAAACCCGAAACTCGGAACTCGCAACCCGTACAACCCTCAACAACTCATGTAATTTCAGCCCTTTTTTGAATAATCGTTTAATTTCCCATGGTTTTAGTAATTGATTCTCTTGATGAAAAAGGAGGAAAAAATTGATGGCTTCGAGCGTCCAACCTTTTTCAGTCGTGAAGAATTGCAAGACTTCATCGTTCATCGTGTGCCGAATATATGCCTCGTCTTCCCCTTGTAATAAATATTGTTTGGAGAAATCAGGATATTTCTCAAAATCTATGTCTTGCGATATTTTTAAATAATTGGCAATGCGGTGAAGGAAATTTTCAGGACGCATATATATTTCGGGCAAACCCAACGCACGAGAGCGAAAAAAGAAAACTGTTTGCCGAGTCGTATTGCGTTCTCTACTTTTGCCCTTAACGTATTCAAAATCAAAAATCGAAATATTTAATTCCATAAAATCATCAACCGAGTGTAGAACATTCGATATTTTCTGTCTGCGACCTTTTTGAAACAATTCAAATTCTTGTAATAATTCCATCAAACCCCAATCATCGGTAGCCGAAAAAGTCATATTGAGTTCCCGAGCTAATCGTTGAAAATGCGCCGAACGAGTCGATTTTGTATATTTCATACTTTTGATACTTAAAATAGTGAAGTGCGAATTTAGTATGTTTCTATTGATGAAATTCTAAAACCAATCGATATCTACAAAATACTCAACCACTATTCTTATTATTTGAATATTAAATTATTACACATAGCAGTAAATTATATTTAACAATAAAATCTACAATCAAGTGGTTATCAATTAGTTACAATTCAACTCTAATAATTAATCTTAACTTAACAAATAGTTCATAAAAAATAAAATTATTCCAAAATAAATTAGGTTTAATCTATTATCGAGATTACATTTACTTGGTCTTTAGTTAAAAAGCAAATTTATTGCCTATTATTTATAATTTAAACCAAACTAAAAATGGTAAAATTTTCAACAATTATTGTATTTGCATTGCTACTTTGTAGTCATGTAATCTATGGTCAAAACCAGGTAAACGGATTAGTTTATGACAATTCGAATGAACCTTTGATTGGTGTAAACGTCCAAGAAAAAGGAACTTCAAACGGTGCAGTAACGGATATTGATGGTAAATACAGCATCAACATCAGCAAATTTCCCGCAACCTTAACTTTTAGCTATATCGGTTTCGCAAATCAAGAAATTAAAGTAGCTGCTGCTGGTGCCGTAAATGTTACGATGTCGGAAGGTGTCGGATTAGGTGAAGTATTAGTAACGGGTTCACGTACAGCACCTCGTTCTTCTACGGATACGCCTTTACCAATTGACGTAGTTTCTGCAAAGGACTTAATCGCAACTGGTCAAAACTCTTTCGATAAGGCTTTGACGTACAAAATTCCATCTTTTAACTCGGTAAATACGCCAGTAAATGATGCGACTTCTTTGTTAGATCCTTACGAAATCAGAAATATGGGGCCTTCTCGTACTTTGATTTTGATTAACGGAAAACGTAAAAATACGAGTGCATTGTTGTACACACAAACGTCTCCAGGACGTGGTGAAACAGGTGCTGATATTTCTGCAATTCCTCAAGGTGCTATCGAGCGTGTTGAGATTTTGAGAGATGGTGCGTCTGCTCAATACGGTTCTGATGCGATTGCAGGTGTAATGAATATCATTTTGAAAGATGATTACGATGGTGGTAATGTTACTTTCAATACCGGAATCACAAGTGCTGGTGATGGTGAAACTTATGGTTTGGCATTAAACAATGGTTCAAGAATCGGTGAAACTGGTTTTATTAATTACACCATTGATTTATCAAAAAGAGAATTGGCAAATCGTCCAGGTATCGTTGATGCAGAAGGGGAAGCTGGTGATTTTGGTGCAGATATCGCTGATGTTGAAGCATTTTTAGCAGACAATCCTGATGCTGGTAACGTGAACGGTTCTCCGGAAACAACTGCGGCTAAATTCTCCGTAAATACTGGTATTGATATTTCTGAAAATTCAGAACTTTATGCAAATGCTGCTTACGTTTACAAAAAAGTAAACAGTTTTGCGAATTACAGAACGCCTTATTGGAGAACAGAAGCTGCTTTTCCTTACTTAGCAGATTTTTTCCCTAATGGAGAGAATGGCGAATATGTTGGTTATGTTCCAACCTTTGAAGGTGATTTGAATGATTATAATGGTACAATCGGTGTTAGAAACACAACTAATGGTTGGATTTCTGATGCAAGTTTCACAGTTGGTGGAAACAAACAAACATATATTGTAAGTAATTCTCACAATAGAAGTGATGTATTAAATGCGGATGGTACAAACAAATACCGTGAAAACAGTCCTTTAGTATTTGATGTAGGTGGAACAGAGTTCACACACGTTGTTGGTAATATTGATGTTACAAAACGTATGAATGATATGTTCGGTTTAGCTTTCGGTTCTGAGTTCAGAAGTGAGAATTTCAGTGTATTAGAAGGTAGTGTATCTGCTTATGAAGGTGGTGGACCAGATTCATTCTCTGGTACTGACCCAAGAAATGCAGGTAAATTCAACCGTTATAACTTCGGTGCGTATGCAGATTTTGCATTTGATTTCACAGATGATTTCTTGGTAAATGCAACCGTACGTGGTGAAAATTATTCTGATTTCGGTAGTGCTTTCGTTTGGAAAGTAAGTTCTCGTTACAAAATGGCTGACGATAAAGTAACCTTGAGAGCTTCGGCTTCAACAGGTTTCCGTGCACCTTTATTACACCAAATCTACACACAAAAAGCACAATATAGCTTCGTACCTGGTCAAGGTATTCAAGTAGGTGGTTTGATTAATAATGTATCAAGAGAGGCTCGTTTGTTAGGTTTAGCTTCGTTAACACCTGAAAAATCAACAAATATTACAGTTGGTATTGGTGTAAGACCAAGCAATCAATTTAGCTTTACTTTAGATTATTATAATATCGCAGTAGAAGATAGAGTAATTTTAAGTAGTGAAATTGGAGCAACAGAAACGGATGCTAATGGTAATAATATTGGTACTACGATACTTGATGATATCCTTAGAGATAATAATATTTCTGATTTGAGTTTCTTTGCAAATGCAATGGATACAAGAACTTCAGGTATTGATTTCGTTGCGAATTATAGAAATGTAGCAGCCGGTTCAGGTAATTTAAACTTCAGCTTATCTGGAAACTATATGCTTCAGAATGAAAGAATAGGTGATGTTAAAAATCCACAAGTTGTAACAGATGCAAATGTAGGACTTCCTGCTGATCAACAACAAAGTATATCAAATGCAACACAAGAAGCATTATTCTTTACTTCTCGTCCGTTGTTCAAAGCTATCTTAGGTATTGATTACAAAGTAGGTGCTTTAGGTATTTCTTTAAATAATACTTTATTCGGACCAACTACATTCAGACAACAAGGTTTGGATCCTGGTATTTATACTGAGTTTATGACTAAATTAGTTACCGATATAGCAATTAGCTATGCAGCGACTGATAAAGTTACTTTAGCATTGAATATCAATAACGCATTCAACGTTTTACCAGAATGGGAATTCAAGGCAGATGCAGATAATGCAGTAGCAACTGCGAATTTGAATGATGAAGCTTATATGAAAAATCAATCTAACTTGATTACGTTTAACCAACGTTATTCTCAAATGACTTACGATGGTTATCACTTTAGCCAGTTAGGTACAATGTTCAATTTCTCTGTAAACGTTCAGTTTTAATAAAAAAGGAATTGGTTTTTAATGACTAATTTGTTATCAATAAAAAAAGGTATCGAACCGCTCAGCGATGTTCGATACCTTTTTTATTTGCAATTTATGCCCTTTAAATAATTATTTGAAATCTAAATGTAAATAAAAATTCATCCCGAGAACTCGTGATGAATTTTTATTTTTTGTCATAATCAGCAAACCTTACCGATTCTCCCGATACTTGCGATACCTCGCTACCAAAGCCGCTTTCATATCTTCCTCTTCATCATATTTATCAAAAACATCTAAAAGCATTTCGTTTTTCATCACCGTCGGAGCGACAAAACTCTGAACATCACTCAACGTAATCTCTTTTCCACTTAGAATAATTAACCGTTCAACAACATTGCGCAATTCTCGAATATTTCCCGTCCAACTTAGATTTTGTAATGCTTTCATCGCATCAGACGTAATTTTTTTGATAGGTTTTCCGTAATCGCTACAAACCATTTTTACAAAATGATTCACCAGAAGCGGAATATCATCCTTACGTTCGTCCAAAGACGGCACTTGAATAATAATCACCGCTAAACGATGATACAAATCCTCACGGAAACGTTTTTTACGGATTTCCTCTTTCAAATCCTTATTCGTTGCCGCAACGACACGCACATCAACCTTGATTTCCTTATCGCCACCTACCCGAGTAATTTTGCTCTCTTGCAATGCTCGCAGTACTTTAGCCTGAGCGGAAAGACTCATATCACCGATTTCGTCTAAGAAAATTGTCCCACCGTTTGCCTGTTCAAATTTGCCAATTCGTTGTTTAATCGCAGACGTAAACGCTCCTTTTTCGTGTCCAAAAAGTTCACTTTCGATTAATTCCGAAGGAATCGCCGCACAATTCACCTCAATCATCGGGCCTTTACTACGATTCGATTTTTCGTGAACCCAATTCGCCACCAATTCCTTTCCCGTTCCATTTGGGCCGGTAATAAAAATTCGTGCTTCCGTCGGTGCGACTCGTTCAATCGTTTCTTTTATTTTTGCAATCCCTTCCGATTCCCCAACGATTTGTGGCGTTTTGAACTTCTCAACCTTCTTTTTTAAAACTTTCGTTTCTGAAATCAAGTTAGATTTATCCATCGCATTGCGAATGGTAATCAATAAACGATTCAAATCAGGTGGCTTAGAAATATAATCAAACGCCCCTTTTTTCACCGCATCAACAGCCGTTTCAATATCGCCGTGTCCCGAAATCATAATTACAGGAACATCAGGCGCAAGTATTTCCAACCGCTCTAACATTTCCATACCGTCCATTTTCGGCATTTTAATATCCGAAATAATGACATCATATTTATTACGCTTGACTTTCGTCAGACAATCCAAACCGTCTGTCGCTTCATCAACTTGATACTTTTCAAACTCCAAAATGTCCCTAAGGGTACGACGAATCGGTGATTCGTCATCAACTATTAAAATTCTTGCCATACTTTTTTTTGGTATTATTCATATAGAAAACCAATAAAACACTGTTAATCAATATTTTATGTATTTTTATTAAATTAATTCAAACGCAGTACGACCAATATAATGAGATTGCAACGCTTTTAATAGAATTATTGTGAAATATTAAACAAAAATGATACGAGTTAGATAAACTGCCCAGAGAAAAATCAAAGCAACCAGTTTCACTCGTAAAACTTCAAATCCTTAACCATTAATTGCAACGTACTCCTACCCTTCCAATTATTTGCTTCAATCGTATAACACAATTCAAACGGTTGTCCATTTTGAATATGCGGATAATATTCGCCCATATTAAAAGCAATCGCATCTCGAATAGGGCTTTTTTCTTCGTTTTCTAAATTTTGTTTTATTTTTAATTTTAAATGTTTTTCTTTTAGTAATTTAGAACCATCGACTGCGACAATATTAGAAGTACGAAAAACTGGTCGCATATTTTGAGGACCAAACGGCGCAAATTGTTTGAGGATTTTCCAAAAACGGTCGTGTTTTAAATAGGAAAAATCCAAATTTGCACTGACTTTCATTTTGGGTGTCAAATCATCTTCCGTAATGCGTTCGGACACGATTTTTTCAAATCTTTGTTTAAAAATATCCAAATTTTCCAACGGCATCGTCATTCCTGCCGCATATTTATGACCACCAAAATTAATCAACAAATCCTCACATTCCTTAATCGCATCGTGAACATCAAAACCATGAACCGAACGAGCCGAACCCACGATTTTATCCTCCGATTTGGATAAAATAACCGCAGGGCGATGAAACGTTTCGACCATGCGAGAAGCCACAATCCCCAACACGCCTTTGTGCCAATATTCACCGTACAAAACCACTGTTTTCAAGGCTTGCCAATTCGGGACGGCTTTAAATTGTTCAATCGCTTCGGCAGTAATACCTTGCTCAAACGTCTTCCGTTTGGTATTTTCATGTTTTAATTTTTCCGCATTATCTCTCGCTTCCGTTTTGTCTTCCGACAATAACAGTTTGACCGCATTTTTAGCATCAGAAAGTCGTCCTGCCGCATTAATCATCGGCCCAATTCCGAACACCACATCACTGATACTCAACGGATAACTTCGATTCGCCATAGCAATCAACGCCCGTAAACCTTCCCTTCCATAGTCGTTCAAATGCTGCAAACCAAAATACGCCAAAACTCGATTTTCGCCCGTCATCGGCACAATATCACAGGCAATACTCACCATTAATAAATCCAATAAATCGGTGACTTCCTTAAAATCTAAATTATTTTTTTGGACATACGCCTGCACCAATTTAAACGCAACACCGCAGCCGCTTAATTCTTTATACGGATACTTGCAACCCACTTGTTTTGGGTCGAGAACGGCAACCGCATCTGGTACTTTTGTATCTGGCAAATGATGGTCACAAATTATAAAATCAATATTTTTTGCTTTCGCATAATCAATTTTATCCATCGCTTTAATACCACAATCCATTGCAATTACTAACGAAAAACCATTTTCCGCAGCGTAATCAATTCCTTGATACGAAATACCGTAACCTTCTTTATGACGATGTGGAATGTAATAATCTAAATTAATATGATGATTTTTTAGAAACGAATACATTAACGCAACGGAAGTCGTTCCGTCCACATCGTAATCGCCATAAAGGAGGATTTTTTCTTGGTTTTGAATGGCTTTTTCTAATCGAATGACCGCTTTTTCCATTCCTTTCATTAAAAAAGGGTCGTGTAAATGTGTTAATTCTGGGCGAAAAAATAGCTTGGCTTCATCATAATTTGTAATTCCTCGCTGAGCTAATAATTGACAAAAAATTGGGTGAATTTTTAACGTTTCTTGCAAATGATTTATAATTTTCTCACTTGCGTCAATATCAATCCATTGTTTTTCTATCATGGGTTTTTTATTGGTAATTAGTGATTAATGATTGGTAGCTTGTGCGTTTTTTATATTTTTATTTACAAAAAAAAATAGTCCATATTGTAAAAGCTCAATACGCTGCCTTAACTACCAATCACGAATCACCAATTACGAATCCCTAAAATTAAACATAAAACGGTGTCAAATCAATATCAAATGGTTCTGGCCCATCTTCACTATATTCTTTATCAGTTCCCTCTGCTTTTGGAAAAACATCTGCAATTTTATCTTCCGAAACGATGATTGACGCATCACGAGAGGTGACATCTGCCGCATCTAAAGCGTCTTGAGCAGCCACTAATTCAGCCTCTGATGTGGTTAATGCCGCATTTGCAGCTTGAACGGCTTGTTTGGCCTCTTCTACTTTTGCTTCTGCTTTTTTGACATCATCTTCTAATGGATTACCACCATAGTTTTCAGCAGTAACACCTGCAATTACTCTATCCCAATCGAATGCAGGCCCAATATCACATTTATCCTTACGGAAATTAACGTGCGAACAAATTCCTTTGAAATTAGCAGAACCTGCCGAAGTTGTTTCAAAACGACTATCTTCGCCAACGAACTGTCTCGGAATCTGGTACGTTGCCGTCAAATAACGAAGCAATAAAATTAGAGAATGATATTGTTCATTCGTGAAAGCAGTATAATACTGGTATCCTCGATACGATTTTGGTAATTTAACGTATTGATCCGTATCGCCTAAAGTACAATAAACATCTTTTCGAGTGCTTGAAGAATAAGCCGTTTCTAAATTATTTCCTTTTTTAGTCAAAGGACCATAATTAGAAATTTCGATACCAAGAGAGATTTTACTTTGAACAGCATTTCCTCCTAAAGAATTACGACCTAAATGGTAAGACCAAGCCGCAGAACTGAATAATTGGAAAACCATTCCGCTACGACCTAAAACGAAAGCCGTTGAGACGTGACCCCGACTTTTATTAGATAGAGAATAAATATCGCCTTTCAGGTGTCCAACGGTAAAGTGTAAAACGATTTTTTCTTTTGTGAATTTTTCGTCATAAAAATAACCTGAAAAACCGTCTTTAGGGCGACAAGTTATCCCGTCTAATTTATGGTTGTCGTCTCCTGGAATTGGAATAGAAAAAGGTGTCAATTCATAATCTACACCTGCCGCATTTCCTCTTGCTTTGAAATCGGCTTCTGCTACTGCTACTGCTTTAAAATCCATAATGTTTTTTGATTTTTAGTACTTAGGTAATAATTACTAATGAGTTCTTTTACAAAAATTTGAACGTTTACCTTACGAAAAGTAAGTTAGTTAGTTTCAATCACTTTTTAATAAAGCAATGCCGCAAATTATATAATTTTTAAAAAAAATAAGCATATTTCTTTAAATAAATAGGAATAAAAAGTATTTTATCCGCATTTTTGAAGCATTTTTTGTCCGATTATTCGATAGATCCAGTAGGAAAATAAAAAATTGGAACTATCTTATCTTTTCATATTGATGTCTTGAAATATTAATATCATAATGTTTCACGCAATATCAACACGTCAACATATAAACTATGATAACAACTTTTGAATTTGGAACACCCGCTTACGATGAATCCGTAAAATTACGAGATGATATTTTGCGAAAGCCTTTAAAAATGGTCTTTTATGCCGAAGATTTGGCGAAAGAATACGATCAAACACATATCGGATATTATGATACCAATGGCGTTATGGTCGGCTGCTTGATTTTGCAAGATTATGGCGATAGCAACATAAAAATGCGACAAGTTGCCGTTGCTGAAAAGCAACAAGGTAAAGGCGTCGGTCAAAAAATGGTCGCTTTTTCGGAGGTTTATGCTCGCCAAAACGGTTTTACAAAAATGGTTTTGCACGCTCGTGAATCAGCCTGCCCGTTCTATGATAAATTAAGCTACGACCGAGTTGGCGAACAATTTGAAGAGGTCAATATTCCCCATTTTAAAATGGAAAAGGTTTTATAATTTGTTGCTCAATTCGTATTTATGATAATTGTCCGTAAAACGAAAGGCGGAATCGGGTAAATGGGTAAAACCTATGGGGTGGAATTTTGAAAACTCCATAGGTTTTAAATGAACAGCAATAAAGTGGATATTTTTATTTTTTTGCCAAAAAAAGCGACTATAAAATATTTGAATAATAATTATTATGCAGAAAATAACTTACAACGAAAAGTCCGTCAACTTCGAGGATAAATCAGAAATTATCAATGTAGAAGAGGGCAAAGTGACTTGGTATAATTTTGATACGACGGAAGAAAGCGAAGTTCGACAAGCGGGGCGTTTTTTCAATTGGCACCACCTTTTGGTGGAAGATATTGTGGATGATAGCCGACATTTACCTAAGATTGATGCCTTTGAAGATTATATTTTTTGCTCGTTACGATTGTTGGAAATTAAAGATGATGAGATTATTGAAGAACACATCAGTTTTATTTTAGGTAGTAATTATTTGATTTCATTTCAAGAAAAACCTGGAGATATTTTTAATGAGGTTCGAGAGCGAATTTTGATGGATAAAGGGCGTATTCGCAAACGAAGCGCAGATTATTTACTCTATCGTTTGGTTGATGCAATAGATGATGAATTAGGTAAAATTATTACTTTTTTTGAAGATAAAATTCAAATAATTGAAGATCAATTGATTGAAGAATCTCACCATTATGACTCTGTGGAAGATATTTTAAATCTAAAAAAACAGTTGATTAATATTCGTAAAGTTATCTTTCCAATAGAGGAGGTTATCCGAAAATTAGCGAGAGAAGAGTCCGAAATTATTGATCATGTTACGCAGCAGTATTTTAAAGATGTTCACGAGCGACTCCTCCAAATATTGGAACAATTTAAGGATTTCCGAGAGTTAACGAATAACTTAATGGAACTGCATCACCTCAATTTATCGAATCGAACGAATAGCGTCATGCAGCTTTTAACCATCGTTTCCACCATTTTCATTCCACTGACTTTCATCGCAGGTGTCTATGGAATGAACTTCGATTATATGCCCGAGTTACATTGGAAATACGGCTATTTGTCGATTTGGGGATTGATGGCGGTGATTACGGTTTTGATGATTTGGTTGACAAAAAAACGAAACTGGCTGTGAGGGATTTTGAGTTTTTTGAATATCGTTACAGCGACAAAAAGCCTTATTTCGATAAATACGGCTACATTTATTAATCCTATTTTCCTTGCTGTATTAAGACCGATAATTCTCGGGTTAAAATAGCTGACGAACTAATTTTAACAATCAAAAATTCCATATTCAAAATTCAATTCACTCAATTCGTACTTTTTGTAACTTAGAAATAACATCGTTATTTCTAAAATCATTTTGCAAAAAATAGAGAAAACCGCCTTTGATTTTGATATTATTCACGAATGCACGTTCGAGTTCGATAAGGTCTTTTGTTTCGCCATTCTGAATATCAATTCGCTGAACCGTATAGCCCCAACGAGTATTAAAAAGGGTATAAAACTCCTGCGTTTCCTCATCTCTGATAATTTCCTTTATCCATTTTTTATCTTGTGAATAGATAATTGGAACAGTTTTGAAAATCGTTTCGGGCGTTTGATAAAATTCGATTTGGCTCATTCGATGATTAAAAATTATCAACGTATCGCTGAGTTGAAATATCGGAACATAAAGCGGCTCGAAGACCACTCGACTCAAAAAACTGGCGTTACTCATACGTTCGCCAATACCCATCGGACGAGATTGAAACTGCTCAATATTACTTACCATTTGTTGAAAATCCGCTTCGGCTTCTGCCATAATTGCTCGCTGTTCGTCAATTATTAAAGCAAAATTTTCTTTTTCTTTTTCCCCATCTTTACTTTTTTTATGAATTCGATGATATTGAACAACTTGACCTTTGACAAAGTAATTTTGAAAATAAACGTAATCGTTTGCAGCCAAAACACAAGGATAGGCGGCTCGTTCAAACGTTAATAAATCGACCGATTTATAAAAATAAATTTCTTTATCTTGAATATAAATTTGCCTTGCGACATCGGCTGTCAAAAAATAAACCGCACCCAGACAGCCTTTGTAGAATCCAACAGGCACTCGCTGCCCCAACGATTCTTCCGTTAATTCTTTACCAGATTCATCAATTAAAATTACGCTGTACCGCTTGCGAACACCTCGATATACCAATAATAAAATATAATTATCAAAAAACTCATAATCAATAACGCTATACGGTTCTTTATAAATCTGCTCAATTTTGGGCTTCGAACTCACCACCGCTTCGGGTAGTTGGCTCGCAACGGATAATAATTCAACCCATATTTCGGCAGTCGGTAAGGTCACAACTGTAATTTTTCGACTGGCATAACCAATATATGATACGGTCAAAACCATCGGCAAACTTTCAATTTCTAAATCAAAAAATCCGTTTTCGTCTGTCGTTGTACCGATTGTCGTCCCGTCAATATAGACGTTAACATCCATTAAGCCTTTTTTTGTATCGCCATTAATAACGTAACCTTTAATATTTTGTGCGTTGGAAAGCAAGGGTAAAAAAAGAATAAAAGATAGGGTTACGAAGTACAAGTTGCGTATTGCGAATTTGACTATTTTTATTTGAAATAACATAAGTATTAAATTTTATGGTTATTTGATAAATTCCGTGGAAACTTAATTTTTTATTTCACCACAAAATTTATCAAGAATTAATTTTCTAAAAAAATCAATTGGTTGCGTTTCTAAATTTATAAAAAAACTATTTACAAAAAAGTCAAATTGAGTGAATCACGGTGTTCGGATTACGAATTTCGAGTTCCGCCTTGTTTTTCCTTGTTCTGAAGTGAGGAGACGATTTTCGTTTTGATAAAAAATAATTTCGGCTATCCGTATGCTTTTATATTCGGTTCACGTTATTTTAGGACTGAAAAAGACTTTTTTGTGTAAAAATAATTGGCTCTTTGACAATTTCTGCAAAATTCGAATAGATTGAGATTTTCGTAACGGCTGTCTTTGGCTGCCGCAAGGATTTTGAGACTTTTCGGAAGCTAAGGTAGCCGCTACGTGCAGAAATTGTCAAAGAGTCAAATAATTAACCGAATGACGCTTTTTTCGGAAAAATATCGATGGTTTGTCCTATCTAAAAAACAGCATGAGCTTGTCTAATTTTCATCGAAAACCTCTTTAGAATTAATAAAAACAACAGATAATCCAAAAATACAAACCAATCCATTTGTGTAGTTAATTTATTCAATCAATTCCTTTAGATTTGCTTGATAATTTTCATCGAAGTCGATTATTAAAAAATTAAATAATCATATTTAAGGTATAAATTACAAATCCTAAATACCTTTACTTTTCAGTATCTTACAAAATAATAATATTATGAGTCGTATTCTTACAGCGTTAGCAATGTTGGTCGCTACTTCAACATTTGCTCAAATACCACCTCCTGAAGCAGCCAGAAAGCAGGTAGAAATCAGCACCTTAAAAGTTCAACCAGAAGATTTATCTAAAAAATATGCTTCGACGATTACGGCTGGAGAGTTAAAGCGAATTTTAACCATAATCGCTTCGGACGAAATGGAAGGGCGTGAAACGGCTACGGAAGGACAGAAAAAAGCGGAGGCGTATATTGTCAAACAAATCCAATCTTTTGGTATTCCGAAGATTGATAGAGAAGGGGTGACGGATGGTTATTTGCAAGAAATTCCGTTTACAAAAGAGGAGTGGGGAAAAGTAGAATTGACTGCAAATGGTAAAGAATTCAAGTATTTGCGAGATTTTTATTGCTTCCGATCCATGAATAATAATCTGCCACTAACGAATGCTGCTGAAATCATTTTTTTGGGCTACGGCATTGACGATGAGGCGTATAGCGATTATAATGGAGTAGATGTGAGCGGTAAAGTCGTTATGATTTTGGCGGATGAACCCATGGATAAAAATGGAAATTCTTGGATTACTGGTTCTAAAAAATCTTCTACATGGACTTCTAATTGGAAGCAAAAGCTAAAAACGGCAAGCGAAAAAGGAGTGAAAGCGATTTTAGTTATTGATCCTGAAACTGGTAGAAATATCGGTCAATATAGACGCTATTTAGTTGAGCCGTCGATGTCGGTTGGTATGCCTGATCAGGAAAAAATTGATGTGGTCAACAGTTTTTATATTTCTCCAGAAATGGCTCGTTCGATTGTTGGAAAAGAGGCAAAAAGATTGGCGAAAGCACGTAAAAAAATTACAAAAAAAGGTAAACCGATTACTTTTAATTTCTTTTGTAATCTTTCGATGTTGCAAGAAAAAAAGCAAGAATTAATTTATAGTACGAATGTTATGGCGTTCATCGAAGGTAGTGACCTAAAGTTGAAAGAGGAAATTGTAGTGATTTCGGCTCACTATGATCATCTTGGCAAACGAGGAAAGGACGTTTATAATGGTGCCGATGATAATGGAAGTGGAACGACGGCTTTGTTGGAGTTGGCTCAGGCTTACGCTCAAGCGGTAAAAGATGGAAATGGACCTCGCAGAAGTGTGTTATTGATGTGGGTTTCGGGCGAAGAAAAAGGGCTTTTGGGTTCTGAATATTACGTGGATAATCCGATTTTTCCTTTAGAAAATACCATTGTTGATGTAAATGTAGATATGATTGGACGTGTGGATAAAAAACACGCTGATAATCCTAAATATATTTATGTGATTGGTGCGGATAGATTGAGCTCAGAATTGCACAAAATTAATGAGGCAATGAATGAAAAATATACAAATATCGAATTGGATTATACCTTCAATGAAGAGGATGACCCAAATCGTTATTATTACCGTTCTGACCATTATAATTTTGCAAAGTTGGGTATTCCTGCGGTGTTCTATTTTAGCGGTGTTCATAAAGATTATCACAAAATTACCGATACGGTGGATAAAATTCAATTTGAAAAAATGGAAACTATCGCCAGATTGGTTTTTCATACGTCTTGGGAATTGGCAAACCGTGATAAACGGATTGTGGTAGATAAGGAGTAGATTATTGTAACCGATTTATCGCAGTTAAAAGATAAATCATGTTTCAATTAGGAATTACAAACTATTGATAACCAATAGTTTGTAATTTTTAATTAAAATACTGCACTTTTGTTTTCTATATAAAAATCTTAGTATCCTATTAAAGAAATAATATAAATTCCTGCTTTTCAGATGATTAATAGAATACGGTTTTAGGTTAACAGTTAATATTTAATACTTAATGTTAACCTATCCGTCATCATTTTAGCCGCAGCCGAAACAGTCGTTAGCCAACCAAAATAAGATTTTAATTGAGCATATTATTGAACAAGCAAGTGCGGTAAATTCGGCAGAAATAATTGTCATTTTGGGTGCTTTTGCCGAGCAGATTCAGCCGCTTTTGGCTTTCGCCAATGTCGAAATTACGAAAAATGAAAATTGGCAAAAAGGCATGAGTTCGTCACTTCAAAAAAGTTTGGAATTGACTCAAAATAACGATGCCGTTTTGGTCTTATTATCCGACCAACCCTTTGTGAATACAACTTTAGTCAACCTAATTATCGAAAAAGCAACAGGAACAGATTTACCAATTATCACTACAAAATACAATAATATTGTGGGCGTTCCTCTACTTTTCAAACGAGCAGTTTTTCCAATATTAAATGCCTTAAATGAACAAGAAAGTGCAAAAAAAGTGATTCGACAATATTTTCGAAGGCAACAAGTCGGCATTATGAATTTTGAAAAAGCAGCGATTCATATTGATACAATTGAGGATTATGAACGGTTGTTGAAGGAAATTTGATTTTCTGTTCTCTGAATAGAGCGAATCAAAAGGTTTTGATAGAAGAAACGCCTAAAATTATCTAATATTAGGATAAGTATATTACCTTTATAAAAAAAGTTATGAAATTAAATTTATTGTCTTGTGACGCTCAGAAACCAAATAGAAGAGCGATAGCCAAATGTATAGCCGAAATTACATCTAACATAGATGAATCTTTGTCGAATGAATTGACCGATATACTCTTAGAAGGAGATGCCGTAGATATTGAAATCGATGATAAGAACCACAATTCGGCGATGAGAGCTTTGCGGAAATTAGATATTGATTACGAAATTGTAGAATAACGATTTTAGACCGCTTCGCTTTTAGAAGTTGGATTTTAGATATATTCTATGACGATTTTTAGCATCAAAAATTAAAATATCAAACCGTGTCCGTTTTCAAAACCGACACGGTTTTTGTTTTTAAATTCTCCAAAATATGATTGTAATTTTCGATTGGTATTCTGGGTTGGCATTTTTGATTTTAGGTTAAAAGTATTTAAAAAATGTTAAGAACAGACTGGTGTCTAAGCACAGCGATTTTCAGACTGTTTAGCTTTTTCAATACTTTCGACCGTTAAAAAATCAATTGAGCCTTGATTTTTGCTTCTTTCATTATGTTATTAATCCCGATTTCATATCGGGGGAAAAGAAGAATAATTTTCAATAGCCAAATATTATCTTGTTTAAGTTAAATTTCAATGTAAATACAAAATAATGTTTTGTATAAACTTGTTGTGAAAAATAATTAAGTGCGTTAGCCATTGATTAATATAATTTTCGGGCGTATCAAAGTTAATTGTATTATGAAAATAATAGAAAGTATCGTTTTATTAACCTGCCGAATTTATAGATTTTTCTAATTCGTTTGCTAATTTTTGGGTTCACACTTAA
>Ga0222647_1000322_pt1 | contig 23678 bp, 21 predicted proteins | sample AntAcemetagen333_FD_179864 | JGI IMG/M metagenome (GOLD analysis project Ga0222647, IMG submission 179864) | Saline water microbial communities from Ace Lake, Antarctica - #333 | ecosystem: Environmental > Aquatic > Non-marine Saline and Alkaline > Saline | place: Antarctica: Ace Lake...
AGTGCTTTTTAAGCTCTGATACGGGTATGGTAAAAAAAAGGCGGACGAGGTACGATGTCCGTTTATCTCACCTTTTCTTTATGTTTTTTCTAGGCCAAACGAGGACGGGAGGAATGCCTTATTTCCTATTCTTCGAGTACACAAATCCCAGCTACAAGCTGGAACTAGCGGAGATTGAATGACATTTATAACATATTGATTAGTGACTTAATTAACATGAAGGAAGATACAAGGACAAGGGATTTTTTTTTCAAAAACCAAGAGAGCTTAAACATAACTAATGACAGTTGATTCTTAAAGTAACTAGTCTTCCTAACACTTGATGGCCAAGCAATCGAGTCGCGATATGCTTCTCGAAAAAAATCCAATGTTTCACTATTAGAATCAATTTTGTTAAAGGGTAATTTTACCGCAGCCTTGAAATATCCAGTAGTAATTAATTGAACTCCATAGTTAATAACTAAAATCTCAACTATTAAATGAGCTATTTGTCTTATCATATCAAAATTTATATTGCTCCTGTACGTCTTTAATGAATCCTTTTAAGTTTAATTTCAAATCTACTGTGGTATTAATCATTACATCATATCCCTTTCCAGTTGAATAATTTTTGGAGAGATCCAAAATTGAGTAAGTCGCATAGAAACTTTCAGATGGAAAGAAAGTACTAGATGCTTCCTGTGCACCAGGTAAAATTCCTACCGCTTTATATGCAGAAGCTTCTAGACCAACACCATATGAACTGCCTGATAATGATAAATCAAAAGTACCATTTTCTTTTGGTGAGAAAGATGCCTTTGCAGAAAAGGAGTTCGGCCCCTTTGCTCTTTGATAGCTATATTGGAGATTAAGTGGAACCTCGAGAGGTGTAATAGGAACTTCACCTTGCGTTATAGCTATAAATCCGTCAACGATATTATATTCAGCGACATCCATACCTATAAAGGACTTATCACCTGCACCAAAACCTAAAATTCGAATTACGTCTGCTTTCCCTACTCCTAATGTGGCTGTTACTTTTGACTCTAATCCCAGATTATTCCAAATTGGCTTTGTCAATTTAACAGGTATAGATACTAATTCATCTACAGCACTAGGCTCTGGAACTAAGTCAAATACTTCCCATTTATGACCACTGTAATCTAACGGTAAAAACTGATATTTCGGAGTATGCATAATTTCAGAAGACCCATCTGTAGTTTGTTCAAATACGTAATATTTGTTATTTACTAGGTACATTAATCCATGTTCGTAAGTACCGATAAATGAGGTTTTCCATTGAGATTTAGGCGTAGTTGGTTCCAGACCTTCCAACTCGATCATATCCATTACTCGGTTGCCACTAAATGCATAAGGGCTATAAAACGGATATTTAGCTGTTAATGGGTCAGTACTTAAGAACCTACCTAACCTTGGATCGTGAATACGGTATTTAAATGCATAGCTATTGCCTTCTCCATTCACCTCGTTGTCACCTTCCTGCCCTTGAAAGCCGAACCTATATCCAATTGGATAATTTAACATCTAATCCAACGCCTTCAACTCTGCCACTAACTCGCTTAGTACTTTCTTAGCATCGCCAAATAGCATCTGAGTTTTATCTCTGAAGAAGAGTTCGTTTTCTATACCTGCATATCCGGGTTTCATACTCCGCTTATTCACTATACACGCTTTTGCATTTTCTACATCGAGTATTGGCATCCCATAAATAGGACTGCTTGGATCTGTCTTAGCTGCTGGGTTTACCACATCATTAGCTCCTACTACTAGGACCACATCTGTCTGAGCAAACTCCGGATTTATATCGTCCATCTCTTTGAGCTTATCGTACTCTACGTTACTTTCTGCTAGTAGTACATTCATATGACCTGGCATACGCCCTGCTACAGGATGTATAGCATAACTCACCTCTACACCTCTTTCTTCTAAGATAGTTTCTAGTTCTTTGATGACATGCTGAGCTTGTGCTACAGCTAATCCATACCCTGGAACTATGATTACTTTTTTACTATAGTTCAATTGCACGGCTAGGTCACTCGGACCTACTTCTTTCACATTACCTTGAGGTCCTGTTTCGCTAGCTGCTGTGGTTCCCGCTCCAAATGCTCCAAATATCACATTGAATAAAGGTCTATTCATAGCCTTACACATTACTAGAGTTAGTAGTGTGCCTGCACTACCTACGAGTATACCACCCGTAAGCATCACCTGATTGCCATATAAGAATCCTCCAAAGGCTGCCGCAAGCCCTGTAAATGAATTTAGTAGTGAGATAACCACTGGCATATCTGCACCACCGATAGGCAATACGAAGAGGATACCATATCCCAAGGCAGCGGCAAACAATACATACAAGTGCATTTCGCTTCCTGTACCTGTCCACACCATCCATGCTGCATACACGAAAAGCCCTATTAGAATGATGGTATTCAGAATATTATACTTTGGAAATCGTATGGCATTTTTTATTTTTCCATTCAGTTTAGCCCAAGCAATCATACTTCCACTAAAGGAAACAGAACCAATGACCATTCCTGCTAGAATAACACTCATGCTCATGCTATCGCCTACATAATGGTGAAATTCTACCAAGCCGATAAGTGCAGCACAAGCTCCACCCATACCGTTAAAAAGAGAAACCAGCTCAGGCATTTTAGTCATTTGTACTCGCTTGGCAGTAAGCCAACCTACTACAGTACCTATAGCGATAGCACCAAATATTAGTCCATAAACCAACGGACTAACTGCTCCCTCATGAAATACGATAGCCGTAATCATGGCCGCTATCATACCCACTGCCGCTAATGAATTTCCGTTCTTAGCTGTTTTCGCATTACTGAGCATTTTCAGTCCTAATATGAAGGTAACTGAAGACAGTAAATATATAATGTGTTGTATATCTAAATGCATTATTTCTTCTTCTTAAACATTTCTAACATTCTATCTGTCACTACAAAACCTCCTACTACATTGAGCGTGCCTAAGAAGACTGCTACAGTCCCTAATCCGAGTGCTAAGTAATTATCTACTTCTGTATTGAGCATAAGTAAAATGGCTCCCACTACTACCACACCGTGTATGGCATTAGCACCGGACATAAGTGGTGTGTGCAGTACTGCAGGCACTTTGCCTATCACTTCTACTCCTACGAATATCATCAAGATGACGATGAAGACCATGTCTTTATTTTCTGTGAAAAATTCTATCATTTCATTCATATATATATGGTTAAGTTTTTAAGGTTTAATTTTTGCCACATCGTTTGTCGTGATTTTGATATGACACGCGTTATTTCATTCGCTTCATTTTGAAGTTGTGTTATTTGTGGTTTGTCATGATAAAAGTTTCCTTCTTCTAATACTTCTAACCAAAAACAGCTCTCATCACCCTCTTCTATTGCAATGCTGATTTTAAAAATAAACTCTTTATCTGATCTGGAAACACAAGCTGCTCTATAATTAGCTGCTACACTGCTAGCTGACCTTCCTAGTTGATTACTTATTATTCGTGTTGAATTTTGATTGTAAGGCAATTCGTCGCACAACTTTAGGGTGTCTATTGCAAATCTTTTTGTTCTAGTCTTAAATGCTTTTACAAACTCGTTTTCTTGTTTTGCCATTTTTCTTTTGTTTTAATTATTCCTCAAACCTTCTCTACTCAAACCCTAAACCTTCTTCCTTAAACCCTATCTCCTTAAACCTTCTTCCTCAAACTTTGGTCACGAGAGTTTCAGTGGTAATCTCATCCTCCATGTCCCACTTGAACTTTCCTTCTGCTATCATGTGAGCGAGGAACGTATCTATATTTCTACTCAGTAATTCACTTGCGTTTGTTGGTATCTGTGCAGGGAAGTTAGACACACCCACTATTTTCACACCATTGTGCACTACTGTTTCGTCTGCTTTGCTCAATGCTGTATTACCCCCTTTAGACACTGCCATATCTACTATCACTGAGCCATTTTTCATCAATCCTATTTGCTCTTCGCTGATAAGTATCGGTGATTTAGCTCCTTGTACAAGTGCTGTGGTAATCACTAAATCTGCTTGAGCTAGTGATTTATTGACTGCTTCTTTTTGTTTTTCTAAATATTCGGCTGACACTTCTTTGGCATAGCCACCTTCTACCTTCACACCTTCACCTTCTACTGTAATAAATTTGGCTCCGAGAGACTCGGTCTGCTCTTTACACTCTGGTCGTACATCTGTGGCCTCTACCCTAGCACCTAGTCTTTTAGCAGTAGCTATAGCTTGTAGACCCGCTACTCCTACTCCGAAGATTAGAACCTTGGCAGGTGTTATAGTACCTGCTGCTGTAGTCAACATAGGGAATATTTTTCCGAGGTTATCTGCTCCACAAATCACTGCTTTATAGCCAGAAAGATTAGACTGAGATGAAAGTATATCCATACTCTGAGCTCTACTAATCCTTGGCATCGCGTCTAGGCTCAGTCCTTTTATTCCTTTATCCTCTAATGCTTTAATCAGTGGCTCATTCAATCTGTGGAATAACTGCGAAATCCAAATTTGACCAGTTTTTAGATGATCTAAATCTTGTGCTGTAGGAGGATTTATTTTAACAATGACGTCAGCACCTGTTATAGCTTCAGCATAGTCAGAAGCTACTGTAGCCCCTGCAGACGTGTAGTCTTCATCTTTGAATGCAGCTTGCTCTCCAGCTTCTGATTCAATGAATACTTCAAATCCCAATTTAATAAGCTTAGGCACAGACTTAGGCACTATAGCCACCCTAGTCTCTCTGCTATCCGTCTCTTTGAGTATAGTTAGTTTCAAGTGATAATGTTTTTATTGTTGGTGTAAAAATAAAAGAATAAACATACCCTTTTATTTTTTTAAATAATTCTGGAATAATTGTTAATTACAACTTCTGAAATACAACACAATGCTGTAGTCATTGTTTGGGCAAAACCAATGAATAGTTCAAAGACTATGATTTACCAATTCATAAGATGCTAAGTCATAAATATACTTGCAGCTACTCCATCATTATACGTCGATATACTATAGCTTCACCTACCTGCACACCTACTATCACTACCCACCGCATTTTAGTATCTAACACATAAAACTGACCCTTTTTTTTGTACGGTAATGATTTACCTTCTAGTGTTACTATAGACAGAAGTGTCGCATTGTTATTAATGGTGATTCTACCCCTCATTTGGATTGGGGTAGATGGATAATTTATCTTTTGTCAGATCACCTACGCTATTCACACCGCATTGCACCTCTCTACTGGAGCTATCATACTTTCCTAGGTACACAGAGGCGGGAAGAAATCGCAATTAGATGCATCTCCATTTTTTCTACCCCAAGTCATAAAAAACAAGGGAATGGTACATGCACTATTAGCACGAATGCTATCGCAAAGTATCTTAGTATATGGCAATACATCACTAGCTACCTGACCGTCATGGAAGGAAGGCTCTTGACTTTGACACTGAATAACTATATAGTCCCAATCTCTGCTGCGTATTATTTTAAATACCTGTGGGTCCGCAGCATGTTGAGAGATTCGTCTACTGCCTGGAGTACGACTCTCTGTATACAGTATATCTCCAGCTGATGAAGCCACCCGTTGTAGTAAGTTAGGCATATTATTATAGTAGGTATAACTATTACCTATGAAGGGTACACTCTTATTAGTAGTAAAGGTGCTAAAACTTAGTAAGGCTAAAAGTACTATGAAAATATTTCTTATGTTTGACTTCGAGAATCAAATATACTAAAAAAAGAGCCCTCGACGTAGCGAGAGCTCTTTTGATATTCAGGATTATGAATCGTAAATTATAGTGTAAGTAAACCACATTTAATTTCTTATACGTGTGTCAATCCAGAGGAGCCAAATGATTGCCAAATAGCAAGTCATGAAATGGTCATGTGAAAAAATCCTAAATATCTCTTACTAGACCACTCTCTACTAAGCAAATAATGAATCTTGCAATTGTGAGTGAATAAAACTAAATTGGCAGGATGAAAATAGTATTGACTTTAGGAATGGCTTTCTTGACTTTGACTATATTTGCTCAGCAAACTCTAAAAATATTAACTGACGTAAACGTACAATGGAGCGTTACCGAATGGCAAACGCAGTTAACTCTAGCAGAAGATGCAGACCACCAAGAGAAGATAAAGGTACATCTGCTTGAGACAGTTCGGTATCTAAAAAGTGGAAGTACCTCAGCACTCTCTCCTACGCAGCTACACAATAGAAAACAGGCTATCAATCAGCTGGAAGCGTATACTTCCGCAGGAAAGTTCCCTCAAAACGAGTACTTACCTTACAAAACTCCTATATTCATAGATAACTATAATACACACTGTGCGGTAGGATATCTCATGCAACAGAGCGGAGACGAACCATTAGCTCAGGCAATATCTACTGCTGAAAATTTTGAATATGTAAAAGATATAAAGACGCAAGGAGTCGATCATTGGGCAAGTGAGAATGGTTTTATTTTGGAGGAGCTAGCACTGATACAACCGAGTTATTTTGAGCCAGTTAACTCTATAAGCAAGATAAGTTTTACAACTACAAGTCCTATTATAACTATGGTAAGTGAAGACTCCTATACATTTATGTTAACAGAGGACACTTTTTTCACTCAATACAATCAAACATTCAACGCAAACTACTTAATAGGGTACGATCTAAATGGAAGACAAGCAGCGTCATGCAACTATCCAAAGTCTGCCCCTAGGCCTCATACCATTGCAGTGGCAGGAGGTATACTATATGCTGCAACTCACGATGGGCTGTATGTAGCTAATATAAAAAATAAAAGACCGCAGGAATACACGTGGCAAAGACATACGACAATAACTTATACTGTGAAACAAATAAATGTATTAGAGGATGAAATTTACTTTGTTTTAAATTCCCAGAATTACTCTCTAGTGCATAATACCTTCAATAGTACTATGGATACTTGTTTTGGCACTAGCGATTTAGGTTCTTTTCATTTAGTAGGCGAGGGATTTGGTTCTAGGAGAACTATTTATGTTAAAAATGACCGTGTGGGGCGAGTATATGAGATGGAAGGATTTCAAGACGAGATAGGCAATTGGAAGACAAGAATATCATCGGAGCCAAGACATACATTTCCATCTAAAATAAAAAAAGCATTATTTTTTGACAACAATGACTTCTATGCTGGAAGTTTCTATTCCAACTCTGAACTTCAAATTCAAGGGGGAGTATATACAAACTTGCAAAATTATTCGCATTTTGGCAGTTTTTTCGACTCTGACTCGGCATCCATCGATTGGGATATAAACGACCTGATATCAACTGATGGTCGATTATTTGTCTTAGGAAAATTCAGCAAATCAAATAAAATAAATACTTTACCTGGTAAAGCTATCATAGAAGTGACCCGTCAAGGTTCTGATAACTACTACGCTACACCTGTCACTTCCATGTTTGATGAAGTATATGCCGCCGCAGATGCTGGAACACACCTTATACTATCTACCAACTTAGGTCTGTACAAAATCAAGCATAAACTCGCTAACACTTCTAACTTAAAAGAGGAAAATATCAATCTCTACCCTAACCCTATTAACAATGGACAAACATTTACCATAGACTTAGCTACTATAAAAATCGTGAAACTCATGGATAAGATGGGCCGTATTATCTTAGAATCTACTTCTGGCTCAGTCACTATTCCTGAGGGGACATCTACAGGAATGTATCAGTGTCATATAGAAACCACAGAGGGATCATTTTACAATGAGAGAGTGATGATACAATAACAAAAAAAAGAGCCCTCGAAATGTCGAGAGCTCTTTTGATATTCACGATTATGAATCGTGAATTATAATGTAAGTTGACTATTTTACTTCTTCGAAGTCTACGTCTTCTACATCCTTAGCATCGTCATCAGCGGCATCACCTCCAGCACTTGCTTCTGGACCAGCACCTTCTGCTCCACCCGCTTCTTGCTGTGCAGCATATATGTCCTGACTTGCAGCTTCCCACGCTTTGTTAAGCGTCTCAGTATGCACTTCTATACCTGCTAAATCAGCAGCAGCATGAGCTGTTTTGAGCTCTTCTTTAGCTGCTTCTATAGCTGTTTTCTTCTCTTCCGGTATTTTCTCTCCGTACTCTTTTAACTGACTCTCCGTAGTGAAGATAAGTTGATCTGCTTGATTAAGCTTGTCTATTTTCTCTTTCTCTGCTTTATCAGAGTCGGCATTAGCTTCAGCTTCCTTACGCATTCTGTCTATCTCTTCATCGCTTAGTCCAGAGCTGGCTTCTATCCGGATATTTTGCTCTTTACCTGTATCCTTATCCTTGGCACTTACTTGTAAGATACCATTAGCATCTATATCAAAAATCACTTCTATCTGAGGTCTGCCTCTAGGTGCTGGTGGAATAGAATCTAAGTGAAATTTACCAATAGTTCTATTGTCCTTCGCCATAGCTCGCTCTCCTTGTAGGATATGGATTTCCACACTTGGCTGATTATCCGCGGCTGTAGAGAATACTTGTGACTTCTTAGACGGAATAGTGGTGTTACTTTCTATGAGTACTGTAGATACACCGCCCATAGTCTCTATACCTAGAGATAATGGAGTGACATCTAGTAGCAATACATCTTTCACTTCACCTGTAAGTACACCACCTTGTATAGCGGCTCCAATAGCTACTACCTCATCTGGATTTACTCCTTTACTTGGTGCTCTACCAAAGAATTTTTGTACTTCTTCTTGGATTCTTGGGATACGTGTACTACCACCTACTAAGATTACTTCATCTATATCTGCTGCAGTATATCCAGCATCTTTCAGAGCAGCAGCACAAGGCTCCATACTTCTTCTGATAAGGTCATCTGCCAATTGCTCAAATTTAGCTCTAGAAAGTGAACGCACTAAATGCTTAGGTCCACTGTCTGTAGCTGTAATGTAGGGTAGATTTATCTCTGTCTGCGTAGAGCTAGATAATTCTATCTTGGCTTTCTCAGCTGCTTCTTTTAATCTTTGTAGAGCCATTGGGTCTTTTTTAAGATCCATACTCTCTTCAGCTTTAAATTCCTCTGCTAACCAGTTTATGATAACTCTATCAAAGTCATCACCACCTAGGTGAGTATCGCCGTTTGTAGATTTCACTTCAAATACACCATCTCCTAACTCTAGTATAGAGATATCAAACGTACCTCCACCTAGATCGTATACAGCTATTTTTTGATCTAAATCTTTTTTGTCTAACCCGTAAGCTAATGCAGCAGCAGTAGGCTCATTAACTACACGCTCTACTTTAAGTCCAGCTATCTCGCCAGCTTCTTTAGTAGCTTGTCTTTGACTGTCATTGAAGTATGCAGGAACAGTAATTACTGCTCTAGTCACTTCAGTGCCTAGATAATCTTCTGCAGTTTTCTTCATTTTCTGAAGGATAATAGCAGATATCTCTTGTGGAGTATATTTTCTATCACCTATCAATACACGAGGAGTATCATTATCTCCACGCACTATTTTGTATGACATCTCTGCCACTTCTTTTTCCACCTCAGTATAGGTAGATCCCATGAAACGTTTGATGGAGCTAATGGTATTTTGTGGGTTAGTAATAGCCTGTCTCTTTGCAGGATCACCTACTTTTCTCTCTCCGTTACCGTTATCCATAAATGCTACGATAGACGGTGTCGTTCTTCTTCCCTCACTGTTAGGTATTACTACTGGTTCGTTACCCTCCATTACAGATACGCAACTGTTTGTAGTTCCTAAGTCAATTCCTATTACTTTACTCATTTGTATAAAATTCGATTATTTCTTAGGCTATAAGAAACAACATCAGTGCCAATGCAAAAAAATGAAAAGAATGTCAGTGAAAGTAAAAATAGTGTGACAAAAAGACACAAAATTATTTTATCACAGGACATAAACTCCGACAAAAAGCAAGATAAAAATGTGGTGTAATATTTAAAAACCTAGGTCTCTAGTCAGCTCAGATTGCTTTAATGCTGTGTTTACTATAGAATTGAAATTCCTATCTTTATACTGACGTATATTTCTTGAGGCAAATATGCCTAGTCCATTTTCTATATTTGTGAATTCTGGCTTTTTCTGAACAATGCTGATTGACGGCTCAGATACACTCAAAAAAGTATTGAAATCATCTGAAATTCCATAAAAAGTGAAATCAAAATTGACAAGCCTTCTACCTACAGTAGGATCCACTTCCAGGTTCTGACTCAATGCACTAAAAAACCCTGAGGATGAAATTTGATACTCTGCACTTTTGAAACCACTCAGTCCTTTGGTATTACCCAGGTTCACTAGCGGCCATTTAATAGTTTTAGTCACTATCTCACTCGGATTATCTAACTTGTATTCTTCTAGACGAATGTCCATGTCTACACGATAAGCTCTGGCAAATTTGCCTTCTTGAAATTTCACTATTACAAAATGTTCATCACTGGCAGTTATATATATGGTTCCTCCAGTCTCATTGATAGGACTGTACACCTCAGCCTGCCCTACAGATGATGTAGTTGCAGTGCATTCATATCCTGTTATTGGATTTTTTATATTGAGTCTGTACTCATAATCCGTGGCAAACATAGATGCCTTAATCTCACCGTCTAATTGATAAAGTATATTTTCATCACTATAAAACACTCCAGTATCTTTGCTTATACCTAGATCGTTCCCATTTACTTTTATAAGGTTAAAAGTTTTGGTATATACCCCATTTGCGAACTCATCTACAGACACGTTCAGCGTATCAAAATAGAGCGAATCCTGATTATTTACAAAGGAAAAGGCTCCCTGCTTTTCATCGAGAAAGGCTTTTTGTATACGGACATAGTTCTTAGTTTGATTCGGATTTAACGCTCCGTAAACTATAGCCACTTCTTTCCAGTCTGCCGCAACGTCTAATTCATTATCACATCCTACCGTAAGCAGAGATAGTGAGGCAATTACTAGCATCGTCCAAATCGTTTTTTGCATATTTTTAGTTTAACTTTGCAAACTTTCATAAATAAAATGAGATTCTTATCATTTGTCTTCATAATAACTCTGTCACAATTTATATACGGCCAGAGTATATTGACCAATTTCACAGATACTGCAGTCTACGATGACTTTAGTTCTAATACCTATAACTTTCCTCAAAAGTATAATGCCTTAGAAATATCCATTATAGAAGAGGGAAACTACCGTATAAAACGCATGAGCAGTGAAGGGCAGTCATTGGCCTACTTGAAAGCCGAAAAGCCATTTTACGAATATGAAGTTTCTGTTAATATGACGATATCAAACATTTCAAATAGAAGTAGGGGTGGACTTATACTAAACGGACAAACTGATAATAGTGGTGCTATCATAGTAGAACTTAACGCCGACAGGCAATTTAGGGCATACAAGCTGAATAATAGTCAGTTTCGTCTACTTAGCGGATCTCCAAAAAACGATGGATGGATAAAGAATAAGCTAATTAACAAGAAAGGCTCTTCTAAATTATCTGTAAAAGTAGAAGGGGGATATTATGATATTTACATCAATGACAACTTAGTTTACACCCTCTTTGATACTCAGTTTGACGGTGGACGAATAGGGATAACTGCCGGTGACCAAAGCGAGATTTTAGTTGCTGACTTTATAGTAAAAAAAGTAAAAAGTAAACTTTTAGGCATTTATGATAATGGTACTGAAACTACTGATAATGGAAATACAAACGGTGATGCTTCATTTAAGGAAGTCATCCTCATATTTAAGACCAAGATAGATCAGCAACAAGTGACTATAGCTAAGTTACAACGAGAAGTAGATCAGTGCAAAAGCATGCTAACTTACGACACTGCATTAGTGAGTACAGCTAAACAACTTGAGATAGATAACAGATACTTAAATAATAAACTAGACTCTACCAGCAGAAAACTAAGCACAAATAAAAAGCGTTTAAAATACCTAGAATCTGTAAAGGAAGACATAGAAAAAGGTGCTAATGGAGATCTAATACTGAATCTCACGAGTATACTAGCAGATATAAAAAAAGAAAATAATACACTTCAGACTAAGGCTGACGTAACCTCAGAGCGTAACGTACAATTAAAAAAAGATAATGAAGTGCTTCTGCGTGAAATAGAACGTATGAAGTACCTATTAAACATAGAAGACTAAACGATGAGTACTGCCAAAAAAGATATTAAAAAAATGACTACACACCAGCTTCAAGAGATGAAGAATAGAGGTGAAAAAATAAGCATGTTAACAGCATACGACTATTCTTACGCTAGGATAGTAGATGACGCTGGTGTGGATGTAATATTAGTGGGTGACTCCGCTAGTAATGTAATGGCTGGACATGACAGTACCCTGCCAATCACGCTGGATCAGATGATATACCACGCTCAGTCAGTTATACGTGCAGTAGACAGGGCGTTAGTAGTCGTGGACATGCCTTTTGGCAGTTATCAGGGCAACAGCTCAGAGGCTCTGCGTAGTGCCATCCGTATAATGAAAGAAAGTGGTGCTCACGCCGTGAAGTTAGAAGGTGGAAGTGAAGTAATAGATTCTGTGAAAAGAATACTCTCCGCAGGTATTCCAGTGATGGGACATTTAGGACTTACACCTCAGAGTATTTATAAATTTGGTACGTACACCGTACGGGCCAAAGAAGCAGAAGAAGCCTCAAAACTGATAGAAGATGCCAAGTTACTAGAGAAAGCAGGATGTTTTGGATTAGTACTGGAAAAAATCCCTGCTAAATTAGCTAAGGACGTATCTATACAACTTGCTATACCAACTATAGGAATAGGTGCTGGCTCAGATGTAGACGGCCAAGTACTTGTACTTCACGATCTACTCGGAGTTACCAAAGAATTTAGTCCTCGATTTCTAAGACGATATGCAAATATGTATGATGATATGAAAAATGCTGTAGGAGAATATATAAAAGATGTAAAATCTAAAGACTTTCCGAACGAGAAAGAACAATATTAAAGTTCTTCTATAACAGCACTTAGCCCTTTTTCGGTGAGTGCTTGGCAGATAGGGATAAGCTCTATATCAGAACCATTTTTTACCTGGCACTTCCCTTTGCAGTGCACTAGCATAGCACACTGCTCAGCCTGCTCACCTGTCTGCTTACAGTACTTTATAAGGCAGTATATCACATGATCAAAAGTATTCACATCATCATTATATAATATGATAGCCGCTCCTTGATCTACATCAGTAAGTACAGATACGTCTTCTAATTCTTCTGTCTTTGCATTCCAAATCATGACTTACTCTTAAATAGATTTGCCTTTGATTCCTCACCGTTGAAAAGACGTGTAATGTTTTTCTTGTGCGTAAGCACTACAAGTACCGCAGCTGCTATACCAAAAGCTATGAACAATGGTTCGTCTCTTTTAAATACAAAAATAGTGAGAATAGGAAACGCGATGGCCGCGAGTATAGAACTAAGTGAAACATACTTTGTAGAAAGTAACACCACTATAAAAAGTCCAACACACGCTAGTGCTAATACGTAATGTATCCCTATGAGCATCCCGAACAATGTCGCTATACCCTTACCTCCTTTAAAGTTTTCGTACACCGGGAATATATGTCCTACCACAGCTAATAGTCCGAAAAGTAACTGAAGATTAATAAACTGCTCTGTACCGTGCTGCACCTGCGGCAGATAATGTATAAGACTAGCCGCAGTAAGTCCCTTCACTATATCTAAGAATAACACAACTATGCCTGTAGGCGTACCTAGCACTCTAAAAGTATTAGTAGCACCAGCATTACCACTACCATAATCTCTTACATCTATACCAAAGTAAGCTTTACCGACCCATACGCTGCTTGGCAAGCTGCCTATTAAGTAAGCTACTATGGCTAATATTATGATTAGTATAATCTCCATTCTATGTATTTAAGGTAAACAAAAATATAAAAAATTAGCGCACATATCGTGCCTACTTTCTACTTTATAAGTAATGCATCACCATAACAGAGGAAATTATATCCTTCTTTCACGGCGGTATTATACACCTCCATAGCTAATTTATGATCATCCAAATACGCAGATGTAAGCATCATAAGTGTAGACTGTGGCTCGTGAAAATTAGTCAGGTAACAATTTGCTATGCGAGGCTCGTAAGGAGGGAATATAAACTTATCTGTCCAGCTATCATCCGCATTTAGCATACCAAAAGCAGATACTGAACTCTCCAAAGCTCTCATCACACTAGATCCTACTGCTAACACTTTCTTCTTGTTATTTTTCGCATTATTCACTATGTCAGCGGCATCCTGCTGTATAGAGAAATGCTCACTATCCATTTTATGCTTGGTAAGGTCTTCTACTTCCACAGGTCTGAATGAGCCTAAGCCTATATTTAGATTAACCTTAGCGAATTCTACTCCTTTGATTTCTAATCTCATCATAAGAGCTTTAGTAAAGTGAAGTCCCGCTGCTGGTGGAGCAATAGCTCCCTCTATCTCAGCAAATATGGTCTGATATTGCTCTGCATCATCTGCTGTAGCTTCTCTTTCCAGATATTTTGGGATAGGAGTATGACCTAATTTATTAACCACGTCTTTAAACTCTCTGTCTGTACCATCAAACAGAAAACGAATGGTTCTACCTCTAGAAGTCGTATTATCAATCACTTCAGCTACTAACTCATCCTCACCGAAGAAGAGCTTGTTACCTACACGAATTTTTCGTGCTGGATCCACGAGTACATCCCACAAGCGAAGCTCCTGGTTAAGCTCTCTGAGCAGAAATACCTCTATTTTAGCACCTGTTTTTTCTTTATTACCATACAGTCTGGCAGGGAATACTTTGGCATTATTAAGCACCATCACATCTCCTTCATCAAACTCATCTAAAATGTCTTTAAACATCTTATGCTCTATGGTTTTTGTAGCTTTATCTACAACCATTAATTTAGCCTCATCGCGATTATACGGTGGTATATTAGCTATTTTACTTGGGTCTAATTCGAAGTGGAATTCTGATAATTTCATTAATTATTCTTTAGATACTAGTTGTGCAAAAAAGGCTGCAAAAGTAACGATTTATAGACCATAAGTCAAGATAATAAAACATTAGCTAAAAGAGTTCTTTTAACGCAGCATCTATAAAACTCAATAATCGAACGCTTTATCGAAATGCTACCCCTCTCAACACTAAAATCCACTACTATTGACCGATACAATGAAGATAGGTAAAGTAATCACAGAATCCATCCACCTGACGATGAATGCTCTACAAGCTAACAAGCTACGTAGTCTTCTATCTGTACTCGGCATCACCATAGGCATCTCTTGTATAGTCGCCATATTTACTGCTACGCACTCACTGGAGCAAAACATCAGAACTAATGTAGATAAACTGGGAGATAAGATTATCTATGTACAGAAGTGGCCGTGGGGATTTGGAGGTAATTACCAATGGTGGGATTACCTGAATAGACCCGAAGCATCTATAAGAGAGTATGAGCGTATAAATAAGGAAAGTAACCGTACGCTTGTAAAAGATGTTGCCTATTTCTTCGAGTTTGGAGATAATAAAATCAAGTCCAACCTACAAGAAGTAACAGGAGTGAAAACCACGGCTGTACTGGGTGACTTCTTTAAAATAAACCAATGGGAGCTACTTAGTGGCCGTACTTTTAACCTTTTTGAGATAAATAAGGGCAAGAATACTTGTATCCTAGGCTATAATCTGGCTGTAAACCTCTTTATGGGACAAAATCCGATAGGTAAAAATGTCAAAGTAAATGGATACAATACTACTGTAGTAGGCCTACTCGCTCAACAAGGAACTGCTATAGGAGGACCACAATATGATGATGTAATTGTGCTGCCCGGATTTTTTGCTAATAAATTTGCAAAGCCAAATACCAATGGGGTATCCTCTGCTATCATAGTAAATGGATACAAAAATGTAGAGCTAAAACTGCTAGACTATGAGATAACACGAATCATGCGTTCTCTGCGAAAGTTGAAACCCAAGGATAAGGACGATTTTGCAATCAATAAACTAACCATGGTCTCCGATAGCCTAAACCAAACCTTCGGGATGATAGACATAGCCGCAGTTTTGATTGGTGGGTTCTCATTGCTAGTAGGTGGTTTTGGCATTGCCAATATCATGTTCGTCTCCGTAAAGGAACGTACAGCAATCATTGGACTACAAAAAGCTCTAGGAGCTAAGAGATCGTTTATTCTTACACAGTTTCTTTTTGAAGCAGTGCTGCTCTGCGTGATAGGAGCCCTAGTAGGTGTAGTAATCGTAGCGAGTGCGGGTGCTGCTGCGTCCTATTTTACTTCATTTGAAATATACTACAGTGCGAATATATTCGTCACGGGCATATCCATAGCCATAATTATAGGATTGATAGCAGGTATAGCTCCGGCACTGCAAGCCAGTAAAATGGATCCTGTAGTTGCTCTGCGTAAATAAAATATTAGATATCTTAAAAGTATAGGACTTCATCATTGAGAGCTGCTAGAATCACTAAAAGGAGGAATTAAAAGTAATTTCTATTCACACATCCATCACTCTTCTGCTTTCAAATTCCCTTTGTAAAAGATATTACCCAGTACTCCACTCAGCACTAAGAGTAGCCCTACGAATACAACCGGATTGTACCACTCATCAAACAAAAAGTACCCAAAAGATAGTGCATATAAGATGCCTAGATAAGAAACAATACTCACCTTACTTACCTCACCAATCTGGTATGCTCTGGTAAGAAAGTACTGAGCAAAATACGTACATAATCCTATCACACTAAGCAGCATCCAATTAATAGCAGATGTCCATACCCAATCTCCTGATGCTAATATATACATCAAAACTAAAGGTACTGTCACCATAGGGAAATAGAGCATAATCACTAAGTGATGCTCCGTCCTCTTCAGTACACTGATCACATTATACGCTGCAGATGCGGCTACAGTACCCAGTACTCCTATGAGAATGGGAAACACTTCTACCCTATCATCAAAGTCTTTTATAATATATATTCCAGCAAAACACAGTAAAAAGAAGAACCACCGCAATGGAGCTATACGCACTTTAGTGATAAACACCGATATAAGTATAGTGATGATAGGTGTGAGATAGTGTACCATTACTGCACTAGCTAGCGGTAATGTATGCAGGGTATAAAAGAATAGTGCGATACCTAGCGAGCCAAATACGCCTCTAAATATGAGCAACTTTTTCTGTCTTCCAAAGGGCGAAATATTCTTTTTTCTCAAGACAACGATGACCATAAGTAGCATCACAATACTCCGCATAAATACTATTTGAGCTACAGGTATCTCATCCAAATATTTCACTATGAGATTCATAGTGGAGAAGATGACCGAGGCCAGCATCATATATAGTATGGCTGTTTTATTGTCCTTTGAATTATTCATCCTTCGATACTTTTTCACTTGGGTCAAAACTCAGAATGATAATTCACCATCTCCTAAATTTTGGTCAAAGATATTTTTAATATATAACAGTATTTTGCTTTTAGTTTTTTTGTCAGTCTAGTTTAGTCATCCCAAAATCCTAGGAAATCATACTGAATACACAACAAAAAAGAGCTGCTATTTCTAGCAGCTCTCCTAGGCATATGTATTTTTAGAACTTAGTTAGGGTTTACTGAAAAAAGAACTAGAACGACTTATGTTATTTGTGATCAATAGGTTACGTTAAAATAAAGTTAATTTCTTGGAATATAAATGCAAAGTAATTTACCTAAACCCTTAAAATACGTGCATTTTTCATTTTGCCTATTTGGCAAAATGTGGTCACAGAAGAATCCTATCTGCCTTATTTCCTGCATATCGAAGTATTCCTATACGTCTTCTATTGGCAAACAAGCCACATTGGACCCTTCTGAGATTTTCAGTAGACCCTAGTTAAGCAATGCATTTGTTTTACTTACTCCTTCTGCACTAGATTGCATATGAGCTTTTTCAGCGTCAGATAATGACACTTCTACTATTCGCTCTATGCCATTCTTGCCTATGATACAAGGCACACCTATGCATAATCCACTTAGGTTATACTCTCCATCTAATAATGCAGAACAAGGAATCATTTTTTGAGAATCTAGTGCTATAGCTTTCACTATCTCAGATACAGCAGCTCCTGGTGCATACCACGCACTAGTGCCGAGTAAGCCAGTAAGCGTAGCACCACCTACTTTGGTAGCTTGTACTATCTCATCCATACGAGCAGCGTCCAAAAATTCAGAAATGTTCACGCTGTTTCTTGTTGCTTTTTCTATTAGTGGTACCATACCGGTATCGCTATGTCCACCTATCACCATACCATCTACATCACTAGCTGGGCATCCTAAGGCTTCTGATAGTCTGTACTTAAAACGTGCACTATCTAAAGCTCCACCCATACCTATGATACGGTTTTTGGGGATATCAGTAGATGTGTGTACTAAGTAAGTCATCGTATCCATAGGATTAGATACTACTATGATAATAGCATTGGGAGAATGCTCCAAAATACTAGAAGAAACAGTTTGCACTATCCCTGCATTGATTCCTATAAGCTCCTCACGAGTCATACCTGGCTTACGCGGTATTCCACTTGTAATTACGGCTACATCACTACCTGCGGTAGCTGCATAGTTATTGGTAGCTCCTGTTATTTTGGTGTCAAACCCGTTTAGAGATGCACACTGCATCAGGTCCATAGCCTTCCCTTCTGCAAAACCTTCTTTTATATCTACTAAAACTACCTCTGCGGCAAAATCTTTGATGGCGATATACTCGGCACAACTAGCACCTACGGCACCCGCTCCTACTACTGTTACTTTCATAAATGCAAAGGTAGCACTAGTAACTAGCATTTTAAATATGATTTTACACTTGTTATACAATTCACGGCATATAGTTAGTCTTCTTATGGCCAAAAAATGAATTAAATCAGTAGAAAGTGATGTACATTACCTCAGATAACGCAACTCAAAGGAACTTACAAGTCCATCTTTTTGGTGCTCTATAAGCCACTAAAATTGACAAGGATTCAAGGAGAACTACACTTGCTATCTAACCGATAGCAACAGATTTCATGCATTTTACAAGAAATTTTTACAACTAGCACACTGTAAAATAAGAATAAATGCATTCACTCAGGCTTAATGTTAGCTAAAATAGCCGCTATAAATTAGTTACAGAATATCTAACCTAAGAACTAAAGTAAACTTAGACTATTCTATGCTATGCTATGCTTTTAGTTATCACTAAAAGCTTATCACGGTTATCTCTCCTTCTACTATAAGAGTCCCTGCTGTGGCTGCTTTCACCTCTTCTACTGATACTCCTGGTGCCAGTTCTCTTAGCTCAAAACCTCTCTCAGTAATATCCATCACACATAGATTAGTCACTACTTTTTTTACACATCCTAACCCTGTTACTGGCAGACTTAGCTCCTTCAGCAGCTTGCTCTCTCCTGCTCTATTGGTATGCTGCATAGCGACTATGATATTCTGAGCGGATGCGACTAAATCCATTGCTCCTCCCATTCCTTTAACCATTTTACCCGGTATTTTCCAGTTGGCTATATCTCCTTTATCATTTACCTCCATAGCACCTAGCACAGTAAGATCTACCCTGCCACTGCGTATCATCGCAAAGCTAGTAGCACTATCAAAAAAGACAGAACCGGGCAAGGTAGTAACCGTCTGTTTACCTGCATTAATCAGGTCTGCATCTATTTCTTCTTCCGAAGGAAACGGGCCCATCCCGAGTAAACCGTTCTCACTTTGTAAGGTTACATCTATATCACTTGGCACAAAATTGGCTACCAATGTTGGTATTCCTATACCCAAGTTTACGTAGTATCCGTCTTTTAATTCTTTAGCTATTCGCTGGGCTATTTGTTCTTTAGTGAGCATTATCTTATAGTTCTTTGTTCGATTCGTTTCTCGTAATCAGTTCCTTGGAATATTCTATTCACAAATATGCTAGGCGTATGAATAAAGTTAGGATCTAATTCCCCTGGCTGCACAAGCTCTTCCACTTCAGCTATGGTAATTTTACCTGCCATAGCCATCAACGGATTAAAATTTCGTGCAGTAGCCTTAAATATCAGGTTTCCGTCTGTATCTCCCTTCCAAGCTTTTACTAGAGCATAGTCAGACTCAAAGGCTTTTTCCATTATATACTGCTTACCATTAAACTCACGTACCTCTTTACCCTCTGCTACCTCAGTACCGTATCCTGCAGGTGTAAAAAAAGCGGGTATACCCGCTCCAGCTGCTCTGCACCGCTCTGCTAGTGTCCCTTGCGGAAGCAACTCTACCTCTAGCTCACCACTTAATAGCTGCCTTTCAAACTCTGCATTTTCACCAACGTAAGAACTAATCATTTTTTTTACCTGCTTGCTTTGTAAAAGAAGTCCGATTCCGAAATCGTCTACTCCTGCATTATTACTAATGCACGTAAGATTTTTTACGCCAGATTTCACTAGAGCATTGATCGTGTTTTCAGGGATGCCACAAAGTCCGAAACCTCCTAGCATAAGAGTCATTCCATCTGTTATTCCTGCTATAGCTTCTGCTGCGTTTTGTACTACTTTATTCATTTAAATGTTTGGCGAAGTTAGATAATCCAGCAATAGGAAAAAGTTTTTACAAAATTTACTTTAAAATGAACAATGGTATACCTTTAGCACTCAATTTTTTAGTTTAAAATTCGCTATTTTTGTAGACCAACAAACAACCACAAGGGAATGCCTAAATTTACCAAAACAATAGTACTCATCTCAGCACTCATTTTCTTATCCAACACTTCGTATTGTCAGACTGGGGATGAATGGATAGTAGCTGGTCAAGAATATTATAAAATAACAATAGGTGAGGAGGGTATTTATAAAGTAGAATTCTCCGATCTCACCACATCAGGTATAGCACTAGATAATATTGATCCTCGTAATTTTAAGCTTTTTCGGAATGGAGAAGAACAGTACATATATGTGCGTGGAGAACAAGATGGATCTTTTGACACAACAGATGTAATTGAGTTTTACGGTCAGAAAAATGACGGCACTTTAGAGTCTGCGTTATACAAATCAACATCAGATCAACCTCACAAAGACTACAGCATATTCACGGATACATCTTCATACTACCTGACATGGTCTACCTCGCCTAGTTCTAAAAGATTCGCAGCCTACTACGATAATAATTATAGTGGAAAAACTTCCAACAGTTACTTTATGCACTCGATTACCCAGGTATTTACCTCTAATTATTTTGCAGGTATACCGCTTAACAATGATGGGGCTCAATTGTACTCAGAGTATACAGGTGGGGAAGGTTTTCACCAATGGGTATGGAATTCTCAAAGTCAATTTAGAGTACCTCTACCCGCGATTAACACGAGTGGGCCAAATGCTTCTTTACAGGCAATAGCCTACTCTTCAAATCACAATACCAGTGTCATTTCAAACAACTATAACCACGAGTTTGGATTATCTATAAATTCACGTGGAAACATTATTGCTCGTCAGAAAACGTTAGGATATGAACGCATAGACGTTTCGGCGGTGGTACCAGCAAGCGACTTAAAACCAAGCACAGATGTATTTATGGGTGAAATTACATTTAGTGGTAGTGCCTTCAATGTAAGTCGTCTTAAAATCACCTATCCTAGACTTTTCGACCTCGAAAACAGCTCAGAACTTCATGTGAATTCGGACTTTACATACAGCTATTTTGATTTTGCTAACTACTCAACTGTCAAATCTGCACCCATCGTTTATGACCTATCTTCCAAAAAGAGGGTAAAAGCAGACAAACAACCTAACAACCATATACTTTTTAACCTACCAAACGCAGGGAAAATAGAGTACCTAATGTTAGATGAAACAGAGATAAAACAAATATCAAATTTAAAAAAGGTAGAAATGGTTACCTACTCACCAAATGCTTCAGTAGACTATTTAATAATCACCAATAAGAAATTAGAATCAGGTGCTATAAACTATAAATACTACCGAGAAAGTACGGAAGGGGGGTCTCATACTGTTGAGATCGTATATGTACAAGATTTATATGAAAAGTATGGTTACGGAATAGAATCTCCCTTAGCAGTTAGACATTTTATTGGAACTTTTGACCAACTTCTTCCCAATTTAAAGAACATATTAATTATAGGAAAAGGGCAGTTATATAGTAGAATAAGAAGCAATGACGCACGCAAAAATGCATATAATCTAGTTCCTTCCATAGGACTACCCGCAAGCGATTATTTATACGTATCTCCACTAAATACCACAAGGCTTAATATAGACTACGGCATAGGCCGTATACCTGCCCGAAGCAATGACCAAATAGATCACTACTTAGAAAAGCTTAGGGCATATGAATCTCAGTCTAATGCAGATTGGCAAAAAAAAGTAATCCAACTTGCTGGCGGAGTTGCACAGGAAAATGAAAGATTTAAAGGATACCTAAATAGCTACTACAACGTGCTTAAAGACAGCAGTTTAGGTGGATATAGAGTCTTAATTTCTAAAAGTGAACCTGTGCCTGTTCAGACTAGTCTTACAGGCCAAATACAAGAGGAATTAAATAAAGGAGCGTGTATGCTCACCTATTTTGGACATGGAGCAGCACAAGTCACAGAAATATCTTTGGGTGAACCTAGTCAGTTGAACAATTATGGAAAAACGCCACTCTTTCTATTCAACGGATGTGCATTAGGCAATACTTACGAAGACCTCTCACTCGCTGAAAGATTCCTCTTTGAGCCAATGAATGGTGCACTCGGATGGATTGCCAGCACAAATTTTGGGTTTGCTACCCCTTTATTCCTTCATACCATGCAGATACATAACGCTCTTTTTAAAACTACGTACGGACAAGGGATAGGGCAGGCCTTAAAAAAAGCTTCCGAGAACTATGGTTCCATTTACCAACCAGTATCTATACTTGAAGCACGTCAACTGGCATATCACGGAGACCCAGCACTAGATATTTTTGCTCCAGAGAAGCCTGATTATTTTGTTTCTAGCGGTAAGATAAACGAACACATATCAGCATCTGACTCCATAGAAATCGTTTTAGACATCAAGAATCTAGGAATAAGCACTTCTGCACTTCTCACTATTAGTGTAAAAGCATCCAATAGTAGTGGTGTTTTAGCTTCAAAGAAAATAACTGTTACCAGTCCTTCTTATAAAAAAACATACGCCATCCGTTTGCAAAACAGAGAGCTAAAGGGTCTTATAAATTTCAATATAGCACTTGACAGTGCTAACTCCATCTCTGAATTACTTCCCTTAGGCGAATCCAATAACACTTTTAGTCTACAACATCTAATCAAACAAAAGAGTCCGTCTATTCTGCTTCCAGTAGAAGATGCAATTATTTCTGACGCTACTGTCAATTTAACAATTCAAATCCCAGGTCATGAAGGGATCACAAGAAATATAATAGTAGAGTGGGATAGTCTACCCTACTTTGGCAACCCCGTAGGCACCAAAAGTATAAACTCCACAAAGACTCTTTTAAAAGAAACTATTTCTATCCCTTCCTTTGAGAATAAAGACTACTATATCAGGTGTCACTTTATAGAAAATGGAGTAGAGTCAGATTGGACCTATAGAACTTTCGGATATTTAAAGGATGAATTGCCTGGATGGACGGAAGGAAATAAGTGGAAATTTTATAATACAAA
>Ga0222647_1000325_pt1 | contig 23539 bp, 17 predicted proteins | sample AntAcemetagen333_FD_179864 | JGI IMG/M metagenome (GOLD analysis project Ga0222647, IMG submission 179864) | Saline water microbial communities from Ace Lake, Antarctica - #333 | ecosystem: Environmental > Aquatic > Non-marine Saline and Alkaline > Saline | place: Antarctica: Ace Lake...
ATATCAAAATAGTTTTGGTTAAATAAGGGCAAAATAGTCGTTTTACTTGTTTTTGAATTGGAAAATCGGTGAAGTGATTGGTATTTTGGGTGAATGGGAAAGGTGGGTTATTTATCGTTTGGGAAATGAACAAAGGTATTTTGAATTGAAATAAAAATTTTCATTCTTGCCAATAATAATATATTTTTACAAATATATTTGGCTCTTTGACAATTTCTGCAAAATTCGAATGGATTGAGATTTTCGTAACGGCTGTCTTTAGCTGCCGCAAGGATTTTGAGACTTTTCGGAACGGCTGTCTTTAGCTGCCGCAAGGATTTTGAGATTTTCGTAACGGCTGTCTTTAGCTGCCGCAAGGATTTTGAGATTTTCGGAAGCCAAAGTAGCCGCTACGTGCAGAAATTGTCAAAGAGCCATATATTCTTTGTTTAGGAATGAGGTATCAGTATATTTGATACCTCATTCCTTACGGTTTCTCCTGAAATCAAGTCAAAACCAAACTTTGCCATTCAAACACCTATTTGTAAATTTATACAATTATACGAAAATCGTAAAACAAATATAAAATGATAGAAAGTGATTTTCGAGAATGGACATTGGATAAGATTGACGAGGCTTTTGGGTTGCTATTCGTTGATTCTTTACCATCATTAACCGGCTTAGTTAGTTTTGAATATCATGCAACCGAAACAGAACAGGTATTTTTAAATAAATTAAGTTATAAATATCGTGCTTTAGGTGGGGAAAATTGGAATGAGGCAGAATTAGAAAATAAAATAATCAGTCCTTTGATTGTTTATTCAGATATTGAAAATAAAGACTTTTCGTATTTTTTAGAACGAGATTTGAAGGCAACTATTGGGGATTATCAACTATCGGGGCGAGTCGATGGTATGATTGCGACAGGTTTTAGAAATCCCAAATTACCGTTTTTTTGTATTAGCGAATATAAAAAAGCACAGGATTCAAATGGCGATCCGCAAGGTCAAGCGTTGATTGCGATGCTTGTTACCCAACATTTAAACAATAATAAAAATCCTGTTTATGGTTGTTACATCGTTGGCAGACAGTGGGTTTTTATTGCTCTGAAAGGAAAAAAATATACGTTTAGTAAATCTTACACCGTTGATGACGACGAGATTTTTGATATTTATCAAATTTTGAAATCTTTGAAATGGCATATTGAGCAGATGATGAAATTAAAAAACCCGTTCCAGCCGTTACGAAAAGTTCGTTTTCGTAAGGTAAAAAGAGACGAATCACCTTGAAATATCGCTACTCAAAAAAACGTAAATTTCAAAAACTTCAATTCTCATTTTATGAAAGTTTAAAGTTTTGTATTCTTACGACTTGGAGATTCTAAAACAAGATCAAAACGACAGATTTATTTATGTTTTCAGGTTATACATAAAAATAAAAAAATCCGTCAAATCCGTTCCTTTCCATAAAATCCGTCCTCCATTTAAACCAAAATAATTCGTTAAAAAAAAATCCCTTTTTGAATTGAATAAAGAGTGTTGTAACTTTACACCGTTTTTTGAGAAACGTTTAAACAAAAAGTGATTTGAACGTCTTTAATACGCAACATTACAATAAAAATTAAATAGTAATAAAATGACAGAAGTACAATATTTACCTTACAAGGTTAAAGACATTGCCCTTGCAGAATGGGGACGTAAAGAAATCGAATTGGCGGAAGCTGAAATGCCAGGATTAATGGCGATTCGTGAAGAATATGGTGATACTAAGCCTTTGGCGGGTGCAAGAATTGCTGGTTGTTTGCACATGACGATTCAGACGGCAGTTTTGATCGAAACATTGGTACATTTAGGTGCGGATGTTACTTGGGCATCTTGTAATATTTTCTCTACGCAAGATCAAGCAGCAGCAGCTATGGCAGCGGTGGGAGTTCCAGTTTATGCTTGGAAAGGTATGAGTGAAGAGGAATTCAATTGGGCGATTGAGCAAACTTTGTTTTTCGGCGAAGACCGCAAACCTTTAAACATGATTTTGGATGATGGTGGCGATTTGACGAATATGGTTTTTGACGATTATCCAGAGTTAGCAGCAGGAATCAAAGGTTTGAGTGAGGAAACAACGACTGGTGTTCACCGTTTGTACGAACGTATGAAAAACGGAACTTTGATGATGCCAGCTATCAATGTAAATGATTCGGTAACGAAATCAAAATTTGATAACAAATACGGTTGTAAAGAATCAGCTGTTGATGCGATTCGTCGTGCAACAGATGTGATGATTGCTGGTAAAGTGGCTGTTGTAGCTGGTTACGGTGATGTTGGGAAAGGAACAGCGGCTTCTTTGGCTGGTGCTGGTGCGAGAGTTATCGTGACAGAAATTGACCCAATTTGTGCGTTACAAGCGGCAATGGACGGTTTTGAGGTGATAAAAATGTCAAATGCGGTTCCTCGTGCAGACATTATTGTTACAGCAACTGGTAACAAAGATATTTTGAAAGAAGAGCATTTCCGTGCGATGAGAGATAAAACTATCGTTTGTAATATCGGTCATTTCGATAACGAAATTGATATGTCTTGGTTGAACGGTACTTATGGTTCTACAAAAGTTGAAATCAAGCCACAGGTTGATAAATATACAATCGACGGAATAGATATTATTCTTTTGGCAGAAGGTCGTTTAGTGAATTTAGGTTGCGGAACTGGTCACCCATCTTTCGTAATGTCTAACTCTTTCACGAACCAAACTTTGGCTCAATTGGAATTGTGGAACAATAACGAGGCTTACGAAAATGAAGTTTACATGTTGCCAAAACATTTGGACGAAAAAGTAGCTCGTTTGCACTTAGCGAAAATCGGTGTGGAATTGGAAGAATTGTCAAAAGACCAAGCGGATTATATCGGCGTAACGGTTGAAGGACCTTTCAAACCAGAATATTACCGTTATTAGGAATTAAGAATGTTGAATTAGGAATAATTCTATCGTTCTGATTTCTGAAAATGTGTTTTGGGCGGCAATTTCACTTTGTGAAATTGCCGCTTTTTTTTCCTTATGTACAACATAAGGCTACTCATATTAAACCCTTTCAGGGTTTTTACTTTTTTACTTTCATTCGTTTTATTTAATTATAAATCAAACAAAAATAAAACAAGAAAATCGCCTCATTCCGAAAAACAAGGCGACTTTCTTAATTGTTGATAATCAGACCCGACAGATTTTTAAAACCTGTCGGGTCTTTACAAGAATAAATGTGTTCAAGTACTTAAAAAACCTATTTCATTTTCAATACTTTCTGATTAATCACTTTATCACCGATTTGTAGTTTCAAGATATACGCACCTTTTGCTAAATCTTCGGTATTGATAAAATATTGATTTTCGCCAGAAGTACGTTTACCTAAATTTTCTTGGTATAATGTTCGCCCAACGAGGTCAATTAACTGAACCGTCACGTCTTCTGAGGTTTCTAAATCAAATTGTACTGTTAATTGATTGGTAAACGGATTCGGGAAAACCGCCAAATCATATTGTTCCGTAATATTTTTTGTGTTGACCAAATACGTATTATAGTTCGCTGAAAAACCACCATCAACAATTGACTCATCGGAAACAAAAACGACGTACATATCTTCCGCAGAAGAAATCAATTGATTCGGTACTGTTGAACCAGAATAGCTGCCCATAATTGGCGCAGTGTCGTCCGCTCCGTCATAAACGATAACAAAATCAAAGTTCGCCTCGGTTACAAACTCCGTGAATGTCAGCAAAACATAGCTGAACTCTTGTGCTTGTAATGACCAACTACATTCCGAACCGTTACCGTAATCATTCGCACCAGAACCGTCTGTAATTGTACCTGAACCGGTATTTAAAACGGTATTTCCTTGACAGAAACTTGGCGTTTGTGTCACAAAATAACCTTCCCAACCAGCGTAATTAATAGACGCATCAGAGTAAAATTTGATAAACATCGAACCACCAGTCGAGCTAACCACCGGAGGATTAGAACTGCCCGAAAACCGACCCAAAAGCGGTGCAGAATCGTCTATTCCGTCATACAATTCAACGGCATCGTAAACCGTACCGTCTGCCGTTGCAGGTTCTAAATCAAAGAAAGTAAAATAGAAATCAATCGCTTCAGCATTTACAGGTTGAATCAACCAGCTGCATGACGTATTATTATAATAATTGCTATTACCAGAACCATCTTCAATCGCCGTAAAATCATTTGTTACGATTGCTGTACTACAAAAAGTATTTCCACCAGAAATCGTATAATTCGCATCAAAACCACCTTGCGTAATTGTTGCGTCAGAGGTAAAAACGACCAACATTTTATCGCCAGTTGAAGTCGTTGCAGGCGGTAAACTCGTACCCGTCCAATCTAACAAAACTGGGTCATTTACAGATTCTCCATCATAAATAATCACACCGTCATAATTGGCTTCCGTATCAAAAGCCGTAAAATTCAAGGTAATATCCGTTGCACCCGCAGGGGCTATTTTCCAATAACAAAAGGCATTATCACTATAATTACTTGCTCCCGAACCGTCGGAGAACGTACCAGTTTGTGTTGTTAAAGTTACACCACCGTTACAGAATGCCGTTCCAGAAGACGTGTAAGATGCTTCCCAACCAGCGTCCGTTTGTGAACCGTCAGAAGTGAAACGTACAAACATTGCACCCGTCGTAGAAGTGATTGCAGAAGGAGGCGTTGAGCTGCCCGTCCATTCTAACAATAATGCAGCGTTCGCATTTACACCATCGTAAACTTTAACTGAATCGTAGTTCAATTCCGTATTAAAATTGGTAAACGTCAATGTCACTTGACTTGCTCCTGTTGGTTGAATTAACCATGAACAGTCGGCATTATCTTGATAATCCGCAGAACCTGAACCGTCAGAAAATACATCACTTGAAGCGGTCAAAACGGTATTACCAGAACAAAAAGCAATTCCAGAACCACCTCCCGAACCAGTACCCAAACCAACTGCATACCAAGCATTTTGAACCGCCGTCACTTGTGCAGAGCTATTTCCGAACAAATCCTGTGCAGCTTGCAAAGAACCAGTTACGGCATCAGCATAATCTGAATTGGTATTCAAATAAACCGATAAATTGCGGTAAGCAATTGCCGTTGCATTATCAATCCCAACTCCTGTAACGTTGAAAGCATTGCCAATATCATTCGTACCAGAACCGCCGTTTGCTAATAAATAAAACCAGTAGTTTTGAACACCCGAATTGGTGTGAACGCCGCCATTATTGACACTTGTATTCGTTGGGTCAGCCCAATATGTTCCATTATACGTATCCGGTTGTGGGAATAAACCAGAATTCGGATTCGACATCGAACGCAAATAACCTGGCGCAATTAAAGTGATTTCTTCACCTATCGTCCAGCCACCAGTTGTTGAAGGTTTACCATAAAACTCAATCGCTGTACCAAAAATATCTGCAAAAGACTCATTTAACGCACCCGATTCACCTTGATAAAGTAAATCCGCTGTATTTGTAATTACGGCATGAGAAAACTCGTGTCCAGCAACGTCAATACTCGTCAAAGGGCTAAAAGTACTCGCTCCGTCTCCGAAAACCAACGCTTGTAAGTTCGGATCCCAAAATGCGTTTTCCATGGCATTATCATAATGAACGAAGTTTTTAATCGTTGCACCGTTTCCATCGTAACTATCCCGACTTAATTTATTCAAATAAAAATCATAGGTTTTTTCCATACCCCAATGAGCATCTAAACCCGGTTCAGCCGTTGCTGCACCTTTTGTATAGCTTCCTGAGTTTCCTGAATTATTGAAGTTGGTGCTTCCGGTTCCTCCTCCAGTAATCGTAAATAAACCCAATAAATCATTGGTAAAAACGCTATTATCATTATCCCAAATTTGAACGGTATAAGTTTGACCAACCGTCAAATTCAAATTAATATTTGAAATAGTTACTGGTGGCATTTGATTCCAAATCGTTGCCGATTGATACAAACTATTATTATTTGCATCAAAAATCGCAATAAATAAATCCGGTAAACCGCCACTTGAAGGATTTTCACTGAAATTCGTGTACCAATCATTATTAATACCAGAAATCGTGACACTTGATAACGATACGCCCGAAGTCGTCCAGTTATTCGTTGTATTCGTAAAGTCAACGGCATTATTAAAATTCGTACCGCCATTCATATTTTTGGTTTCAATACCTCTACCCGACTCTCTCAGACGAAAACCGTTACCCGTATCATCCGTTGTAATCGTTTGCGTTCCGCTGTATAAAGTTTGAGCAGAACCGATCGCATCACCAGTCGCAATTTTATCGACTTTCAAAATAACGCCACCAGTTTTTGCATCAACAAACACATCATAAACGCCATATGGTTTTTGAGCATTAATATTCACTTTATACACCAAACGGTAGGCATCGGTTGTAAAATTACCGTTTACAGGAGCTAACATCAACGTTGCCGTAGGCTGCAACGAACCGCCTGTTAATTGGTGATAATACGTTTCATTCCCTGATTGCCATTGCCATTGTTCCGCTCCAATGTATTGCATCGCTTTCGCAACCGCCATTTGTTCCGAAACAGAAGGCGTAACATTTACTTGCAAATTCTCATAGAAATGACCATTCATTGATTGGATAAAACCATCTTTTTCATGTGTCAACATTTGGCTACCAAATACTTCCAAACCTTGAAAATACTGCTGAAAACGACGATGAATAAAACCTAAATCGTCTTTATATTCACCCTTAAATTGGAACACATCTGCTTTACGCAATTCTAAAACTTGCTTCATCGTTTCCGATGAATTTGCAGCCGAAGGTTTAATCGGAAACTTAATAAAATAACTTTTATCTTTTTTCGTCACCGAAAACGGTTTCGTTTGTTGCGGACGCATAACCGTCGGCGGCGTTTCCGTTACTGGTTTTATTTGAAACGGACTCATAAAATTGGTAAAATCAGGCTCCGTTTGCTTCTTTTTACCATTTTCCTGTGCAGAAAGTGTCATTAGACCCACGCAAAAAACTAATAGCGTAATTAATATTTTTTTCATCTTTTTTTATTCTTTAATGCGTTAAAACATTGAATTATTGAAACATTGATATTCCATTAAAACATCAACACGGTAATACGTCAACACCTCAACACAACTTTATTTCTTGGCAATTAATAATAAATAATCGTATAAATCTTTTAACTCAATCGTCAATTTTCCTTGTGGATCACCCCAAACGACTTTATTAACGGACGTACCTACCTCATTTTTAATTTCAATGAATTTATAAATATTATGAGGCGTATTAATATCTAAAGCAGCAATATCCGCCGTTTTCAGTTTTTGATAAACCATTTTCAATTCCGATTTTTCTAACTTTCGGATAAGTGTTGGTTCGCTATTTTCTTCTTTTTTTGCGAACAAATTGCCATCTTGTTTAATGACAAACGCTTGATAGTCGTTGGTTACGCCACCGCCTTGACCAAATTGTACTTCGGCATATTTGGGCGTACAGCCAAACCAGGTCAAAGTGATAGAGAGCATGATAAATATTAGTGGTGATTTCATGTTTAATATTTAATATTTAGTAATATTAGTTACGAATTTGCATAAATTTCGTGACTGGTAAATTATTGATTCTCAATATTTTAAATAATAGAAAGGACTTAAATTATTGCGTTATTGGAATTCGTTTACAAACCGTTTTAATAATCCTATCAATGTAGATATTTCTAATTTGAAAATCAGTATTTTGGACGATTGTATTTTTAAAGGTAACTTTTGGTTGATGAATAATTAGAACACTTGTCTATCAACCCAACCAAAAAAGCCATTTTCGATTGCTCGAAAATGGCTTTTATATTTTTAATTATTACAAAAACTGAAAACTGCAGACTATTTACGTGGCAAAATCAACTGCATCCCAGGTTCTATTTTTTGGCTGGCTTTCATATTATTAGCTTCCAAAATATCCTGTAATTTGAGATTATTTTTCATCGCAATACTCCACAATGATTCGCCTCTTTCTACCTTATGCAAACGAATATCTTGCGTTTTCGTTTCCACCGCAGGACTCCCTAAAGGTTTTGACGTTGCCGTGGGTTGATTATCATCTAACCCTTTTAAACTATATTCATTTACAAGTTTCTTTTCTTTAATGACCAACTGTTGACCAATTTGAAGCAATGAACCTTTGATATTATTCCACACTCTCAAATCACTTACCGAACACTTATTTTGGTTAGCAATTTTACCTAAATTATCTCCTTTTTTGACGCTGTAAATTCTTTCCGTCTGCTCATACTGATACGTTACAGGAGCGGAAGCCTTTGCAATGACAGCGGGAGCGGCAGTTACTTGTTCTTCATAAGTCAATAAAGCTGGTGAACCAAACATAACTGGTGCCGTATTGGGAACAGCTGCCCGAAACTCTGCCATCACCGTCAAAGGTAAGGATACAATATACCCATCTTTATCACTCGGCACATAATTTTGGTTGAAAGCAGGATTCATAAAGTGTATTGCTTCTACTGTAATTCCTGTAATTTCTGAAATTTTACTGAAGTTTATTTTATCAAAAACACGAATTTTATCAATAATTTGTAAATCGTATTCTGGATGTTCCGGATAAATATTATGTAAATGATAGTAATTCATTGCGTAAGCAACACCGATAAAAGCAGGCACATAATTACGAGTTTCTTTCGGCATAAATGCCGCTGCTTCCCAATAATTCGTTTTTCCAGATGCTTTAACTGCTTGATTGACACGACCTGGCCCACAATTATAGGCTGCAATTGCCATATTCCAATCGCCGTAGCGATTATATAAATCTGATAAGTAGCGTGCAGCTGCATCGGTTGCAGCGTGAGGGTCACGGCGTTCATCTATCTGACTATTGATGCGTAAGCCGTATTGCTTACCAGTCGGTTTCATAAATTGCCACAAACCAGTCGCACCAACTGGTGAAACGGCTCTCGGATTTAACGTAGATTCTACGATTGCCAAATATTTTAAATCCGTTGGCATATTATGTCGTCTGAAAGTCTCTTCAAAAATTGGAAAATAAATCATACTGCGACCAACGACTATTTCCGTTGACGTTCTACGACGAGTAACATGTGCTTTGACGTGTGATTTGACCAAATTATTAAACTCCATTTGGATTTCACCAGAAATATCTTTAACACGTTTTTCATACTCTTCGTCAGAAATATTAACTACGGTACGAGGACTTTCCGCTCTTTTTTCTTGAGCTTCTAATGCCTCATAAGTGTAAGATTTATTGCCTTCAACTCGTACTTTTGAGGGAAATCTAAACTCTTGTGCTTGAACTGAATTAACTAAAGAAATCGTACTCAATAACAGCACTAAAGTAATTACTCTCATATATTATTTTTTTAATGAAAAAAATATCATTCTTTTTACCTAAACAAGCAATCTTGACAATGGTTTAATACGGTAACTTCAAATTCAAGCTTGGAAATCAAGACTTTATGAAACTCAAGCTGGAACTTTGGGATACTTTTTTTACAACTTTTGAATAATAGCCGTAATTAAAAATAACACACTGATAATCAACGAGTTATTCCTTTATTTTTAATGAAATTTCAATTAATCGTAATAGACATTAAATTTATTCAATTCAGTCTATCAAATTTGCCTCAACATATTGGCTAAATGACAACAAATTCTCTTCTTTAAAATTATCTGCAAAAAATTGGACACCAAAAGGAAGTCCGTTCAAATGTGTAGATAAAGGAAGCGAAATAGCGGGAATTCCAACCAAATTCGCTTGAACCGTATAAATATCAGCTAAATACATTTCCACGGGATCTTTTAGGCTTTCGCCAATTTTGAAAGCCGTAGAAGGCGTAGTCGGCATTAAAATAAAATCATATTCACTTAAAATTTTGCACGTTTGTTCCATAATCATTCGGCGAACTTTCTGTGCTTTCGTAAAATAAGCGTCGTAATAACCCGAACTCAATACAAAACTGCCCAGAATAATTCTACGTTTGACTTCTTCGCTGAATCCTTCCGTTCTACTTTTTAAATATGTTTCTTGGAAATCCGTCGCATTCGGGCTGCGGTAGCCGTAACGAACTCCGTCGAAACGAGATAAATTCGAGGAAGCCTCTGCCGTCGTGAGGACGTAATAAGTTGGAATTAAAAAATCCAACAAATCGAATGAAACGGCTTCTACTTCGTGTCCGTCTTGCTTCAAACTATCAATTAATTCAAACGTTCTTTGACGAATCGTTGCATCTAAACTGCGGTGATTCAGTGCCGTATCAAAATAAGCAATTTTTACTTTTTTATCAAAATTCAATTGCTTTGAATAATTTGGTACAGGAATATCGCTTGCGGTGCTATCATATTCATCGCTTCCCGCCATGACTTCCAATAAAATAGCCGCGTCGGATACACTTTTGGTAAGCACGCCAATTTGGTCAAAAGAGGAAGCATAAGCGATTAAACCATGTCGAGAAATACGTCCGTAAGTTGGTTTAAAACCGACCGTTCCGCAAAAAGCTGCGGGCTGACGAACCGAACCGCCTGTATCGCTACCCAAAGCCGCAAGACAGGTATCCGCTTGAACCGCAACTGCTGAACCGCCTGACGAACCGCCCGAAACGTGTGCTTCATTTGCCGCATTTTTGACCGCTCCATAAACGGAATTCTCATTCGTAGAACCCATTGCGAATTGATCACAATTCACTCGACCGATAATGATAGCATCTTCTGCTAATAGATTTTCAACGGCAGTTGCCGAAAAAAGCGACGTAAACCCTTCTAATATTTTGGAAGCCGCCGTCAACTCATGATTTTTATAACAAATCACGTCTTTGATAGCGATGACCATTCCAAACAGTTTTCCAACTGAATCAGGGTTTGCTTGATATTTCTCGTCTAACTCCGAAGCACGGTTTTGTGCTTCATCTTTATAAACTTCAACATAAGCATTCAAGTGTTTTGACGCTTCGATTCGCCCTAAATAATGCGTTACCAAATCGACACAAGTCAATTTACCATTCGATAAATCAGCTTGAATAGATTGAAGCGTTTTGTACTCTTTAAATGCAATATTTTGTTTCATCTTGTTGAAAATCAGTTATAAATATATATTATTAAAATTAATAACATCTATTTTTTAAGATTTTTCCTCTTCACTTTTCTCTTTCATACCACCTTTCAGCTCCTTTTCAACAGATGCTCTTGCATTGTTGAACTCACTGATACCTTTTCCTATTCCGCGCATTAATTCAGGGATTTTACGACCACCGAATAAAAGCAAAATTGCAAAAACGATGACAAGCATTTCCGGTCCTAAAAAGTTCATTATTAATATAGTTTGCATGATTTAATAATTTTGAAAATTTATTAATGGTGCAAATTTACAACAAATTTCAGTTACTAATGCGAAATTAGTCGATTCCCGAACTTTAGCTATGTTAAATTTTTAATGGTTAGATTGTATGTGTTGCAATCTCTATATTTGAAATTTTTTGTACTAAAATAGCCCATTATTCTAACTTTTAATTTTCAGTTCTTATAAATCATTTAACACTTTATTAATAAAATGATTTTCTATATCAATAATTTGAGGGCTTCATTTATCGACTAAAAGGGAAAATATGGTAATTTTCGAAATGTTTAAAAGTAGTTTACACTTTTCAAAACACCTCCTCCAACATTCATTATTCCTCCAATATTTCCCATTCTGATTTCAACAAACCATAAATTTCCATATCCACAAACTCATCATTTATAATAAAATCGGAACGGAGCGTTCCTTCATAAGTGAAGTTTAAGCGTTGGGCAACACGTTTACTTCCAATGTTTTGCGTACTCACTCGGATTAAAATTCGATTTAAATTAAGATGCTTGAAACCATAATGAATAAGGCGTTTTACCGATTTTGTCACGATGCCTTTTCCTTGCATATCTTTCGCAATCCAATAACCGATTTCACCTTTTTGATGAAACTTTTGAATGGAATTGAAGCTAACTAAACCCACAATTTTATTTTGGTATATAATTAAGGTATGAAATTGTTGTCCGCCTTTACTGAATCGATGGGCATCTTTGAGAAAGCGACGAGAATCTTCTACCGTTTGCGTAGATTTCACCCACGGCAACCAATTTTCTAAATAAACTCTATTGTCGCTAACGATTGCAAACAGTTCCTCTGCAAAATCGACTTGAGGTTGATGCAAAATCAAATTTTCATCAATTGTTAAAAAAGGTCGTTTCATGTTTAAATTGCTAAATTGTTTTATGGTTTCACTGCTATTCGCCGTAGCGATAAAAGTGTAGCAATGAAACCATGCAACAATAAATCTTAATTTAACCGAATTTCCTCATTATTCTCATCGTAAAAACGATATTGAATCAATTGAAAATCAGGATTCATTTTTAATTTAATCCAGCGTCCATATTTCAGAAACCAACGCATTTGAACGCTTGGCAAACCTTTTTTGAAATACGCATGAACGAAAGGATGTACCTCCAAAGTCAAAGCAGAAGGCGGTTGAGAATTGACAATAAAGCCTAAATCCCTTTCAATATCATCGGTCAATAATGCCGAAGAATTAATCTTTCCAGTACCTTGACAAGTCGGACATTTTTCAGCCGTATTGATATGAATTTCGGGACGAACCCGCTGCCGTGTAATTTGCATCAAACCGAATTTGCTCAATGGCAAAACCGTGTGTTGAGCTCTATCAATTTTCATCGCCTGCTTCATTGCTTCATACAAAGCCTTCTTATTTTCGGGCGATTTCATATCAATAAAATCCACAATAATAATCCCACCAATATCTCGCAAACGCAGCTGACGACCGACTTCATCCGCAGCTTCCATATTTACAGAAAGCGTACTCGTCTCTTGATCTTGTCGGCTCGTTTTATGTCCACTATTGACATCAATGACGTGCATCGCTTCGGTATGTTCAATCACCAAATACGCACCACTATTCATTGTAGCCGTTTTTCCGAACGACGATTTTATTTGTTTGGTAACATTATAAACGTCAAAAATCGGTTTACTGGAATTGTGATAATGAACAATTTTTACTTTATCTGGAGCAATTCGTCCCAAATAATTTTGAATATTATGATATAAATCCTTGTCATTTACCACGATTTTATTGAACGAACTACTCAAAATATCTCGTAAGATACTTGAGGTTTTATCCAATTCGCTTAACAGCTTTTTCGGTGGTTTTGCCTGATGCAATTGCTCATGAATTTGTTTCCATTTATTCATCAACAAAAGCAATTCTTCATGCAAATCCGCTACTTTTTTACCCTCCGCAGCCGTTCTAAGAATTAAACCAAAATTTTTCGGGCGAATACTTTCCGCCAAATTTTGTAACCGTTTTCTTTCCTCTCTATTTCCAATTTTTTTGGAAACCGCTACCATATTTGCAAAAGGTGTCAAAACGATATATCGTCCTGGAATCGTAATTTCACAACTTAATCGAGGTCCTTTCGTCGAAATCGGTTCTTTGAGCACTTGCACCAAAATGTGTTGGCGTTTGTTCAAAACTTGATTGACTTTCCCTGTTTTAATAATTTCAGGTTCAAAAGTGAAATTATCCAACATAGGTGTTTTTAATCCTCCTGAAATAGACTGATCGGTATATTTCAATAAAGAATTTAACTTCGGCCCTAAGTCCGTATAATGCAAAAAAGCATCTTTTTTGTAGCCAATATCTACAAAAGCGGCATTTAACCCGGGCATTAACTTTCGTATTTTACCCAAAAAAATATCACCTACCGTAAAGTTGTTGTTGGTTTTTTGATGATGAATCTCAACCAAACTTTTGCCTTCCAACAGGGCAATCTCTACTTCCGTCGGACTGGCATTGATAATTAATTCTTTTTCCAATTTTTTTTATTGTGAGGACATTTTACCTTCACACAAAGTCAAGTTTTTTTATCAGCAAAGTAAAATATTAATCCTTAATTAAAAACTAACAATTCATTGATAACCAATGGCTTATCATTAGTTTATTGATTTTATTTCACTCAATCAATTTCCGAATAATATTGAAGACTAATCAATTTTTTAATAATATTGGAGCAGTTGGTTTTTTCAATTCTTAATTCTATATCTACTTTATCTCTAAAATACAACTACCTATTTTTTTTATACGGAAAATCTTTAACTGATTAATCAGTTACGTAGTATTGGCAAATCGCTAAAGTATAGCATAAAACATTGGTTTTCAAGTGATTGCAATAAGACTTGAAATATAACTCATACTTCGTTTTATCGATAAGATAAAGGCACGATTTTACCTATCTAAGAATTATTAGACCGAGTAAGATAGAATAATGGTAGGTAACCTAAAAATGGCAAAAAAAAAGAGGGTGATTTGATAATTGGGGATGAATAATTGTTACAGATTGATGATTTATCATCTAATACCACATAACAATAGCGGTCAATTATTAATAATTGACACTCAAGTATCTTTTAATAAAAAATAATAGTAATAAGGGGGTACTCTGTCGGCTAAGGACATTACAAAGGACGTTTTACCCTTTTTAATGCTTTTAGTTACCTGAAATAAATAGGCATATAAGCGAGCAGAACGAATTAAATTCAGACCGTCGCTTATATGCTTTTTAAATCTTTTTAGAACCTTACAAGGTATTTACAAAAAAGCGGTTGGTTTTATTGAATAAATTCAACAAAAATCAAATGCTATTTCTTCTTCTTGTGACGATTCTTACGTAATCTCTTCTTACGCTTATGCGTAGCAATTTTGTGACGTTTGCGTTTTTTTCCACAAGGCATAATCTCCTCCTGTTTTTAAAAAGTTTGTAAATAAAGTTTAATAAAGTTCTATTCAAGTTTTTTTATGATTTGCTCAATTTCTGATTTCAATTCCTTGTCTTCAGACAGAGCTAAGCATTTATTATACGAAGCAACGGCTTCTTGGATTTTTCCGAGCGATTGATACATTTGAGCTAATGCGTAATGTGCTTTCACATTATTAGGCTCTAAATTCACAACCTGTTCGTATCTTTCAATCGCCTTATCATATTGACCAGAGCGAATCGAAAGCTGACCCAATGCCATTAAAACAGCCGTATTTTCTGGTTCTTTTTGCGATAACTCCCTTAACATCAAGATGCCTTGCATCGGCTGTTCCGTTTCCACATAAGTCAACGCTAAATTGATTTCATGTTGCGTTTCGCCAGGGTTTATCTCAATTGCCTTCTTAAATGCTTTGACCGCTTGTTCTGTAGAAATTTTTCTTTTCTCCGCATCTTTTTCTTTCTGTAATGCGAAGCCAAAAGTCGTTCCTGCAATAGACCAAGCTGTTTCCGTATTCTCTATTTCAGCTACTTTCATAGCGTAAATTCCTGCAATTTCGTACTTATTTAATAAATACCATTCACGAGAAATTGCTTTGAAAGACTCTGCTCTAAGTGAATCCGTTAATTGCAGCGGAAGCTGGGCTTCGATAGCTACAATAGGTGCTAAATTTTCTTCGGTCAAATCAGCTTTTGCTGACAAAATCATTTTTTCGGTATCTGTAGAACTTTCCGCTGTTAAAGCTCTGGTTTTTTCTACTTCCGAACGATTACTTGGTGTCGTCCGACCACCGAAATATAATAAAGCGAATAAAGCTACACTTAAAGTAATGACAACAATCTGTAAATTACGTTGAGACATTGCTATTCTTTTTAGTGTTTACTGTCCTTCTACTTTTACGTTTTCTTTCACTGCATCTACAAAAGATTTCGATGGTTTGAAAGCAGGGATATTATGAGCAGGAATTTCGATTGCCTCATTCTTTTTAATGTGACGACCAATTTTCTTAGCTCTTTCTTTTAAAATAAAGCTACCAAACCCTCTAACATAAACATTTTCACCTTCAGCAAGTGAAGTCTTTACTTCTGTGAAGAATTCTTCCAAAGTAACTAACACATCTACTTTTGCGATTCCAGTCTTATCCGCAATTTTTGCTACTAAATCAGCCTTTCTCATCCGTATTTAATTGATTTTTAATAAGTTATCTAAGAACAACATCGCTATTTAGATAAAGGCGAGTGCAAAGGTCGCATTTTTATTCAAAAGACCAAAACAATTATAAATTATTTTAAATCAATGACATACGTAATTTTGACCTGTACAATCGAATGATATTGAAAAGCTAAATAAATTAATTTGCAATTAAGTTTATTATCTATTCTTATTCCCTTTATCAAAAGCAATGATTTATTTTAATAAGTCGCCTTTCGACCCTATTTAATTTGTGACTATTCTAATAAATGGTAATTCCATTTTATCAAAAGGAACTTGTCAAGCATTAAAGTAATTTAGTTTTTAATTTTATAAGCAACTTATTGAATATCAAGCCCAAATGTAAAAATAAAATTAGTTTTTTGTGTATTTCTAATTAATGTTTTTACAACTTTCTTATAACTTTCTAAACAAATTGCTTACTCTCGGTTTTTTTAAAGATATTATCGAGGTTTTGACAGATGTTAAGTTAATTTTTTAATATTACCTAACTGATAATCAAATAATTATATTATTTATCGTAGATAATCAAATAATGGACAAAATCCTAAAAAATAGCTTTACAAATAATTTATTGCTTTGGTTTAGTAAAAATCATCGTCCGATGCCCTGGAAAGGAGAAAAAAATCCTTATTATATATGGCTCTCGGAAATTATATTGCAGCAAACCCGTGTCGAACAAGGTTTGCCGTATTTTTTAAAGTTCAAAGAGCATTTCCCGACGGTTAAAGATTTAGCAGATGCTACTGAAGATGAAGTGATGTTGTTGTGGCAAGGTTTGGGCTATTATTCGAGGGCGAGGAATTTACATTTTACGGCTAAATATATTGCTTACGATTTGAATGGGAATTTTCCGAATACCTATAGTGAAATCATTAAATTAAAAGGGGTCGGTACTTACACCGCTGCCGCAATTGCAGCTTTTGCTTATGACTTACCGTATGCCGTAGTTGATGGGAATGTTTATCGGGTTTTGTCTCGATATTTTGGCATTGAAACGCCGATTGATAGCACAAAAGGTAAAAAGGACTTTGCGGAATTGGCGGATGATTTGATCCCAAATGATAAGCCTGCAGATTTTAATCAAGCGATTATGGATTTTGGTGCGACACATTGTACTCCTCGAAATCCTAATTGTACAGCTTGCCTTATGAGTAAAGAGTGCGTTGGGTTTAATACGCAAAAAAATGAAATTTTACCAATTAAATCTAAAAAAATAAAAAAATCAGAACGTTTTTTCAATTATTTGATTATCAATTCCGACAAATTTGTATTTTTACATAAACGAACTAAAAAAGATATTTGGCAAAATTTATATGAATTTCCAATGCTTGAAACAGATAATTTAATCGATGTTTTGGAATTTCAAGCATCCCCTTTTTGGCAAGAATTATTGGAAAGTAATGCGAATAAAATGCCGATTATTTCAAAAACTCGTAAACAATTATTAACACACCAGAAAATTTGGGCGACATTTTATGAGTTAGAATTGAGTGAGGATTTAAGCGAAGAATTGATTCAAAAAGCAGGTTTAATTAAGGTTGAAAAAGCCAATTTAGATAAATTTGCATTTCCTAAAATCATTGATTTGTTTTTGAAAGATAAAACCTTATCTTTAAAATTATTTTAAATTTGATTGAAACAATTTCTTATTCATTCATCAAAAAAAATTATCAATTATGATTTCATTAAACAGAGTAACATTAGTCGGAAGACTTGGGCAAGATCCTGAAATTCGCTATTTAGACAATGGCGTTGCCGTTGGACGCTTTTCATTAGCAACTTCTGAACGCTACAAGGATTCAGAGGGAAACTGGCAAGAAAGACCTACCGAATGGCACAATATTGTGGTTTGGAGAAACTTGGCGGAACGTACTGAAAAAGAGTTAAAAAAAGGGATGGCGATTTATGTAGAAGGTCAAATTAATTATCGCACTTTTGATGATAAAGACGGAAATCAACGAAAAGTAACGGATATTTTAGCTCGTTCTTTCCGTGCTTTCGTGGATACTCGAAGTGAGAATAATAATTTCCCTTCAGCGGAAAACGATCCTTTTATAAATAAGGATTCGAGTCCTAAAACGGAAACGAGTGCACCTGCAACGAATAACGCTAACGTTAATACTAATGCTAATGTTAGTACTAAACCGAGTGTGGAAGAAAATGCTGGCGGTGGCGATGAAATGGGTGATGATTTACCATTCTAAAGAATTGACAGTTTGCGGTATCGCAATATTTAAAACTGTAACTATTTAGCTGTAATTAGAATTGCCAAATAATGGTCAATCATTTAACAGCTAAATAGTTACATTCATTTTATAAAAAACAAGTGGAAACAATACCTGAAGGGGAGAGGATTATTTTTGAAACGTTATTATTTATTCCTTCGATTGAAACGATTTCGGCTTATCTTGCCATTATGCTTTTATTAGTGTGTTCTGCCTTAATATCCGGCTCAGAAGTGGCTTTCTTTTCTATTAAAAAAACTCAACTATCCGAACTTGAAGCGTCTAATTTACCAGCGGATAAATTAATCTTAACGCTGCTCATTCATCGGCAACACCTTTTGGCGACCATTCTGATTGCCAATAATTTCATCAATATCGGAATTATTATTTTGTCCTCTTTTACTTTGGATAAGGCTTTGGTGAGTGCGAATATTCCTCCTTGGTCTGTTTTTCTGGTCAATGTGGTCTTGGTAACATTTGTTTTGGTGCTTTTTGGAGAAATCGCACCTAAGGTTTATGCCAATATTAATAACGTAAAAATGGCTCGAATAATGGCAAAACCATTGAGAATACTCAATGTCGTTTTTTACCAATTAAGCAATTTATTGGTAAAAAGTACGCTATTTATCGAAAGACGTTTGGGCAGACAGGCAGATAAAGAAGAATATTCGATTGAAGAAATCGAGCATGCCATCGAAATTACGATGCAAGGCGAGGAGGAAAACGAAATGACAATTGAACAGGAAACCAATGTTTTAAAAAATATTTTACACTTCGGAAATAGTACCGTCAAACAAACGATGCGTTCTCGTATGGATATTTTGGCGATTGATATTTGTACTGAATATTCTGAATTATTATCTATCGTTGAGAAAAATAATTACTCCAGAATTCCTGTTTATGAAGAGCAATTAGATGATATAAAGGGAGTACTTTATGTCAAAGACTTGATTCAATACTTAAATGAACCGAATGATTTTCAGTGGCAAACCGTGATTCGTTCTTCGTTTTATGCTTATGAAGAAGATAAATTAGAGAATTTATTACACCGTTTCAAAACAGAAAAAATACATTTGGCAATCGTTGTAGATGAAGATTACGGCGGGGTTTCAGGTTTGATTACGATGGAGGATATTTTGGAAGAAGTTACCGGTGATATTCATGACGAATTTGACGAGCCAATCGAGGCGAATTATTTAAAACTTGATAATTATACGTTTATTTTAGAAGGAAAAACCTTATTAAATGACGTTTGCCGAATTACAAATATTGATATTGATACTTTTGAAGAAGAAAAAAATGAGGTCGATTCGATTGCTGGTTTGGTCATTCAGCTGGCGGAAGGTTTGCCGAATGTAAATGATAAATACTTTTTCAAAAACTTCCTTTTTGAACCTGTTGCCGTGAATGATAGAAGTATTACGCAAGTGAAAATAACAATTTTGGCAGTGGAAGATGAAGATTAATTAGTCATTTTGTGGGTTAACTTTAATTGAGTATTTCCTAAGGTATAAATCTTTACTTTTTATGGCTTACCATGTCAAATTCACCTCAAAAATAACCAATCACCAATCACCAATAATAATAAAATATGAAAATAAAAGGAGTAATTTTTATAGTAATTGTGTTAATTATAACGGCTTGTGGGGAAGCGGATTATGTGCCGAAACCTCGAATTTATCCAAAAGTTGAATTGCCCGTTCGAGCATACAAAAATTTTGATGTTGCGTTTTGTAATTTCACTTTTTTGCAATCAGAAGCAGCGGAAGTTCAACAAAAACAAGAGTTTTTTGGGCAGCCAACCGCCAATGCTTGTTGGTTTAATTTATATTATCCTGCCTTAAATGGCTCGATTCATTTTACGTATTATCCGATTACGAAAGAGAAACCATTGTATGAATTTGTAAAAGATATTTATAAAATGGAAGAGCAACACCTTCAGAAAGCAACTTATATGGATCATGCTGCGATTGTGAAACGAGAAGATAATGTTTTTGGAGAATTGACCGATATCGGTGGCGATGTGGGTATGCCGTTTCAGTTCTTTCTGACGGATAGCACCACGCATTTTGTCCGTGCAGGTTTGACGTTTAATACGGTTTCTAATTCCGATTCCTTAGCACCCGTTATTGAATACGTCAAAGAAGATATGATTAAATTGATTGATTCTTTTAAATGGAAAGATTAAATGTAAAACCCGTGTCGTTTTTTAATCGACACGGGTTTTGAAAAAAATACCTCACTTATTTAATTTATTTCTTAGCTGTTCATTCGTTATTTTAAGTCAATTAACTTCCAAAATTGTAAAAATTTGTACCCTCTCCTTTTCTATCGTATTCAGAGGCAGAAGCATCGAATTATTTTGTGTAACTAATTTATTTAAAATATTATCTTGTTTTCATATTTACAATCAATTAAAACAGAATAATATTTGGCTGTTGAAAAACATTTTTCTTTTCCACTGATATGAAATCGGAATTAACAACTTAATGAAAAGAGGTAAACCCGTCCGTTCGCACAGCAGGCGGAAATCAAGGCTTGATTGATTTTTTACCGGTTGAAAGTATTGAAAAACCTGAAATCAAAAATGCCAACCCAGAGCACCAATCGAAAGTCGCAATACTATTTGGAGTAGGCTTTCGCCAATGCCTACTCAAAACGGCTCAAAACCTTGCGAAAGCCAATAATTGGAAAGGTTTGGCACTCGAAGCGGCAACCGATAATCCTGCCCAAAAATTGTACGAACGCTTAGGCTGGAAACAATCATCGGATTTTTATTACTACTTTTGGGAATGTTGAAAGGGTTACGAGTTACCAATTGCGGGCTTTATCGTTTTGACGTGAAGGAAGTCGAATGCTTTGAAAGACTGCCTCGCCGTCAAGCGGGCGTTCAGCTCCCAAAAATCACCAATTACTAATTAGAAATTACCGAAAAAATGAAGATTGCAGTTTATAGTCGTTTATTAAAACCACAAGATATTCCGTATGTACAAGCTGTTTTTGACAACTTAAAACATTGGAAAACAGAAGTTTATGTTCATTCAGAATACATTTCTGAAATACGAGAAAAGATAACCTATTCGGAAAAAATACAGACGTTTGATAGTTGCGAAACCTTAAAATCAGAAGCGGTTGAATTGTTAATTGCGTTGGGTGGCGATGGGACGATTTTGGATACTTTGTCGCTGATTATGGATTCTAATATTCCGATTGCTGGGGTAAATTTGGGGCGATTGGGTTTTTTGTCGAGCATTGATAAAAATGCAATTGCGGAAGCGATTAAGGCACTGGTTCAAGGGAATTATCAATTGGACAAACGAACGGTGCTGCAATTAGACGCTAATTTGCCAGTTTTCAACGGTTTAACTTACGCTTTGAACGATTGCACGATTTCCAAACGGGATACTTCTTCGATGATTGTGGTGCATACTTACGTAAATGGCGAATTTTTGAATTCTTATTGGGCGGACGGTTTAATCATCGCAACACCCACAGGGTCAACGGGTTATTCATTAAGTTGTGGTGGGCCGATTATTTTTCCAAACTCTGGAAATTTCGTCATTACGCCAATTGCTCCGCACAATTTAACGATGCGACCAATGGTCATTCCAGATGATGCAATTTTATCTTTTGAAATAGAAGGACGTGGCGAATATTTCCTTTGTACCCTCGATTCTCGTTACGAAGCGATTACGCAAAACCACCGTTTGGCGGTCAAAAAAGCGAATTTTACGATTAATATTGCCCGACTTTTTGAGCAAAATTTCCTTTCAACTTTAAGAGAAAAATTAGGATGGGGAATTGATAGCCGAAATTGAGGCGAGTTTTCAGGTTGCGGGTTTGACCGTTTCTACGTGAATCTCTAATGTAAAAAAATCGTTTCAGACACATTCAAGCGGCACATCAAAACGGTCAAACCCGTAACCTATAACTCAAAAAAACCGAAACCCGTAATTCGTAATTCGTAACCCGAGAAAACCCATTCAAACTATTGGCGAATTAAAAGGTTATAGGTGTTTTAGTTTAATTTCAAAATACCGAGCTGGTGCTTGGTCTTACTTTTTATGAGAAACGAACGATTACTATTATTAATATTAGCGATAATTCAGTTTACGCATATTCTGGATTTTATGATTATCATGCCTTTGGGGTCAACGCTAATGAAAACCTTTAACATTTCTCCGCAACAATTCAGTTTAATCGTTTCGGCTTACGCAATTTCAGCTTTTATTTCTGGGATTATTAGTGCGTTTTTCTTAGATAAATTCGATAGAAAATCGGCTTTAGTATTCGCTTATGTTGGCTTTACTGTCGCAACATTTGCCTGTGCATTCTCTTCGGGTTACGTCATGTTTTTGGCATTTAGAAGTTTGACGGGTTTATTTGGTGGCGTTTTGGCGAGTTTGATTTTGTCAATTGTAGCCGATGCCGTTCCGTTAAATCGTCGGGCGACCGCCATGAGTTATATTATGATGGGATTTTCGACGGCGAGCGTCGTTGGCGTTCCGTTCGGCTTATATTTGTCAGCAATATTTACTTGGCAAGTGCCATTTTTAGTCGTTGCAGGCGTTTCTACCTTAATGGTTTTATTTACTTTCGTAAAATTACCACAGATGCGAAAACACCTCGAAACGGCACACGAACGCCCAAAAGCATGGGCGAATATTGTTGGTATTTTTAAAAATAAAAATCAATTGCGAGCATTGGCTTTTACGATGCTGATGATGTTAGGACACTTTACGATTATTCCTTTCATCGCTCCTTATATGATTAGAAACGTTGGTTTCAGTGAGATTGACGTTTCCTATATTTATTTTGTTGGCGGTTTATCCACGTTTTTCATCCTACCACTTTTTGGAAAGTTGGCAGACAAATACGGACACAGAAAAATCTACGTCATCATGGGAACGGCTTCGATTATTCCACTTTTATTAATTACCAATTTACCAGCTGTTCCGATTTTTATCGCTTTAACCGTGACCACCTTATTTTTTATTGTCGCCAGCGGTCGTTCCGTTCCTGCCACAACCTTGGTCACATCAGTCGTCAAACCCGAAAACCGAGCTGGTTTTATGAGTTTGCGTTCTTCTGCGAATGAGTTGGCGTTGGCATTAGCCTCGATAATCTCTGGAGCGATTGTGATTGAAGATGAAATAACTGGTACTTTATTACATTACAATTGGGTCGGTTATGTAGCCGTTTTCATGACGATTTTATCGATTTGGATGGGTAGTAAATTGATTGCGATTGATACGGAAGAATCGTAGAATTAGCAAAAAACGCTAT
>Ga0222647_1000332_pt1 | contig 23297 bp, 22 predicted proteins | sample AntAcemetagen333_FD_179864 | JGI IMG/M metagenome (GOLD analysis project Ga0222647, IMG submission 179864) | Saline water microbial communities from Ace Lake, Antarctica - #333 | ecosystem: Environmental > Aquatic > Non-marine Saline and Alkaline > Saline | place: Antarctica: Ace Lake...
AATATTAAACATATTGGGCTTTTTGTATAAAGGGTTTTCTTATAAAAAATTTGACGTGTATAATTCGTGTTTTTTGTGGTTCAAAATTATTTTTACAGGAAAACCCTTTTTTTATATGTAACCGGGATAATTTTTTTAGTTGTAACTCTTTTTTTTATACCCGATGAAGTAGAAATAATTCATATTTTATTAGCAAGTGGCGGAATTTTATTTTTTATTAGTAGAATACGAATGGAATGGAAAAATAAAAAGGACGTTTGCTAACATCTGTCGTAACATTTTTTTGGTGGCTAATGAAGATGTGCGTCTTCAATCAGCCCAATTGTTTAATTCTCTCTTTAATTATTTTATTATGGATAAGTCAAAATTTTTATTATTATCTTCTGTTTCTTTATTTTTTATCATTCCAATGCTAATATGGTCTATAAAAATATTTATTGAGAGCTTAGAGTTCAATCAAGGATGGAAAATTATTTCATCATTAGTAGGCTCATTAATATTTGTTTTTCTATTTAGTGCTGTTTTAGTTATGCTTTTTAGAAAAATAATAAGTAATAAAATAGAGTAATTATTGCATTGATTTGTTGTCATTTTGAAATAAAAAAAAGAGTTGAACGTTTTTAAAACGTTCAACTCTTTTCCTTTTCTAATTCAACATCATTTCCAATTCCTCCGTTTTCTTAATCGTAATTTTACTACCGTGGACTTCAATCAAACCTTCGGCTTTGAAATCGGATAAAGTACGGATAACGGTTTCCTTTGCTGTGCCGACCATACTCGCCAAATCGTCCCGAGGAACAGCCATGGTAAAGAATTTTTTGTCTTCTTCTTTGTAGCGTTCTTGTAGGCGTAAAAGTGCGTCTGCAACTCGTTTTCGGACGGAATTATAAGCCAATTCTAAAAGGCGTTGTTCGTTTTCGATGACGTTGCTCGCCAATAATTTGATGAAGCGATTCGCTACGTCCCGGTTATTGTGCAGGAGCGTAAAAAAGTCGTCTTTCGGAATAATGCTGACTTCGGTATCTTCCAACGCAATCGCATTTTCGACGTAAGTTGTATTTTGAAGCATGGCCAAATAGCCAATAAAATCGCCTTGACCGTGTAGCGAAACGATAAATTCTCGTCCATTGTCATTGGTTTTGCAGGTTTTTATTTTTCCTTTATTAATAAAATAAACCTGTTTTGGATAACCTTCTTCATGAAAAATAAGGTCTTTTTTGCGGTAATGACGAATTTCTCTATCTTCGGACAAAGCCGCTAATTCCTGAACGCCTCGTGCTTCATTGATAAAAGTCCGTAAACCTTGTTCGTTATTTTCAAACGTTTTATTGAGTTGTTCGCTTTTTCTGAGTCGCATTTCGATGACTTCCATCAGTTCGACATCTTCAAATGGTTTAGTCAAATAATCGTCTGCGCCGAGATTCATGCCTCTTCGGAAATCACTTTTTTCGGCTTTTGCCGTTAAGAAAACGAAAGGAATAGTAGCAGTTTCAGGCGATTGATTCAAGATTCTCAAAACACCATAACCATCTAATTCTGGCATCATGATATCGCAAATAATCAAATCAGGAATTTCTTGTTTTGCTAATCGAACCCCAATTTTTCCATTTTCTGCTGTTATCACTTCGTAGCCTGACAGCTCTAATATTTCAGCGGTATTTTCCCGTATTTCTAAATTATCTTCTACTAATAATATTTTTTTCATTTTATTTTTTTAGTCGCTATATTTAAAATTCGTATTTGAATTTTTAATTTTAATTAATTCAAAGAAAAAATGATAATGAGCATCGTTCCTTCGTTTAGTTCACTTTCAAAAGTAATGGTGCCGTTCATTAATTCCAAATATTTCCGAACGATATTTAAACCCAAGCCCGTTCCTTGAATATTTATGGCATTTTTGGCACGAAAAAATCGAGTAAATAAATATTCCTGTTCTTCTTTTGGAATACCAATACCCTGATCTTTGACCGTTATCTTTATCGTTTCTTTTGTAATTTCGGTATTGATAAAAATATCTTTTTCTGAATATTTGATCGCATTAGACAAAAGATTGATACAAATATTTCGAGTGAATTTTATGTCCAAAAATACTTCGGTCGTACCCTCGTGATGGTAAATAATATCTTGATTCGGTTTGGTAAGCATTTTGATTTCGTCAACCGTTTTCAAAACCAATTCTTTTAAATCGAAAGTTTGCGGGACATTTTCAAAACGACCTTCTTCTAATTTACTCAAAGATAAAAAATCATTCAAAATTCCTGTCAAATTTCCGACTGCGGATTTAATTCGGTTGATGTGTTTTTCTCGTTTCTCTTCCGTTCCTGGGGCGGTGTAGCGACCGATTAATGAGGCAGAAGTTAGGATAGTACTCAAAGGCGTTCGGAACTCATGCGAAGCCATCGAGACGAATCGGGATTTTAATTCATTCAATTCTCTTTCCTTTTCCAATGCTTTTTTGACCTCTATTTGTGATTGCTGAAGCGCTGCTTCCACGACTTTTCGTTCCTGAATTTCTCGCTTTAAATTGTCATTGGTTAATAATAATTTATTGACGACTTCCACCAATTTTTCGGTGCGTTCCTCTACTCTTTTTTCTAATTCCGTATTGAGCGTTTTGATGCGTTCTTCATCTGCTTTTCGTTGCGTCAAATCGTGGATTAAACCCGCAAATAACTTTCTATCACCAAAATCAATCTCACTCACACTCAACATACACGGAAAAGTCGAACCATCTTTCCGCAAGCCAATCACTTCCCGACCGATACCGATAATTTTACGTTCGCCCGTTTCCAGATATTTCTCAATATAACCATCGTGTTTTTCACGGTGCGGAGTCGGAGCGATGACGTGGACGTTTTGCCCAACTAATTCCTCCACTTTATAACCAAATAAACCAGCTGCCGCAGGATTCACGATTTGCATTCGACCTCGTTCGTCAATGGTAATAATGCCATCAACGGCATTATCAATAATCGCATTGAGTTGGTTTTGGCTTTCTTTGAGGTCGGTTTCTGCCTTTTTGAGTTCTGAAATATCATGAATAATGCCTGTGTAAATGGTTCTATCTTCAAATTTAACTTCGCTAACGCTTAAGAAAAAAGGGAAAGTTGAACCATCTTTTCGTTTTCCCAAAACTTCTCGTCCGATGCCAATAATTTTCCGCTCGCCCGTCGTTTGATAATTATGAATATAGCCGTCATGTTTGCCATGATAAGGTTCTGGCATCAAAATTTTTATATTTTGATTGACAACTTCGGCTTCGTCGTAGCCAAATAATTCTGCTGCCGCAGGATTAATCGTTTCGATTAATCCTCTTTTACTAATCGTAATAATGCCATCTATAACGGTATCGAAAATCGCTTCAAGCCTTAACCGTTGCTCAGAATATTCCATTTTTTATCTGTTTCTTTAAAATTAGTCTTTATCAAAAACAAATGATGATAAAAATCATTGGTAGTACTTATTCGTACTTGTACTTTTGGTGTACGTTCATAAAGGTAAGATAGGAATATCTATTGGTATTAATAATGTAGCGATTCAGAATATTTGAAAGATTAACTTTAATTGTGGTAAAAAAATACGCAGCTGCAATTTTCTAAAATAGATGATTAAACAAAAAATTATGCGGAATATTAAAATACTGGGGATTGGTAGCTCAAAATATAGGGAATTAGTTAGAAACCTTACTAAAGCAATTAAGGAGTTAAATCTTGAAGTAGAAGTTGAGCAATTTGAAGAAGTAGAAGATTTTTTACGATTTAATATTGTAGAAATCCCTGCACTAATTATCGATAATAAAATTATTATGAAAGGATATATTCCGAATGTAAAGGAGTTGAAATCTATTTTAAAACCTGACACTATAAGGAGTGCAAATGATTCATTTTAAGAGCGGCAATGCCGCTTTTTTAATTTATAGAAACATTTCTTTTAATTTTTATTAAATACTACCATAAAATCACTAAAATGGTGTCACAATAATTTAGTTAAGTTATTAGCAAATCTATACATTGTTATCAAAATATTAAAACTAAACGTGTCACACTCTAATCGAAAATAAAAATAAAAAAGCTATAAGCCCTTGCATATTTGAATCATACTAAAAATACACACCGAAAAAATAACTACAATGAATAATTTCACAACTACAGTTTTCTCTCTATTATTAATGGTTTTTTCAGTTGCTGCTTTCGCAAATAATACAGCAAAAACTTACGAAGGTTCTGTCATCTTAGAAGATGGTCAAACATTAGAAGGTACAATTGAGATGGCAGGTCCAATATTAAACGAGATGAAAGTAAAATTCATTGATAATAACGGTACCAGCACAATTTACAAAGCTAAAGAAGTTGTAGCTTATAGCTTCATTTTCCCTAAATACAATGCAGCTACAAAAACTTACGATAATCAAGTTATCGAATATGTAAAAAAGGAAATGGCAGTTTCTCCAGTTCCTTTCGGGCCAAAAGAAGTTTTGGTTGAGCGTCAAATTAATGGTACGATTAGTTTATATAACTTTTATGTCGAAACTCGTGCTTCATCTCAAGCATTTTCACACAGTTATTTTGTAGAAAAAGATGGTCAAACAATCGAGTTAAGTACTGGAAACTACAAAGGAGTCTTACAAGGTTTGGTAGCAGACTATCCTGCATTAAAAGTAAAAGTTGGACAAAAAGGGTACAGTTACAAATATGTTGATAACATCGTTACAGAATATAACGACTATCTGATTAACAATAGTCCGTCATACGGAGTTAGATAGTCTTCACCTAAATAAAATTATTTTTTTTTCATTAAAAACACTGAGTCTGTTACAGGCTCAGTGTTTTTTTTGTTTTGTCATATTTATACCAAACTACCCGTCAATGGAGTTAAAATACATCAATAAAAAATCGAATGTTATACCTTTATAGTTCAAGATGATAATTATGACGAAAAAAATTACGCTAAGCATTTTATTACTTTTAATCGTTTGTGGCTTGTCCTATGGTCAAGCAGATACAGAGTTTTGGTTTGTTGCTCCTGAAGTAGATGCAGGGCATGGTGATGATCCTATATTTTTGAGAGTAACGGCACAAAATCAAGCCGCAGTAGTTACAATCACACAACCCAGCAACATTGGTGGCGTTAACCTAACGCTAACCGTTCCTGCAAATACAACGGTTTCTGCTAATTTAACGCCCTTCAAGATATTGGTAGAAAATCAACCTGCCAATACGGTTTTGAATAAGGGAATTCAAATACAATCTACACAGCCGATTACGGCTTATTATGAAGTGGCGAATTCGAATAATCCTGAAATTTTCCCATTAAAAGGTAATAGTGCATTGGGGCAGTTTTTCTATTTACCAGGTCAAAATTCGTTTCCGAATCAAATTGGAACACCTGCTTTTGATATTGTGGCAACAGAAAATAATACAACTGTTACGATTATTCCTAATGACGATATTGTTGGTCATCTGGCTGGCATTCCTTTTAATATTGTCCTAAATAAAGGCGAAACTTTCTCTTGTGTTGGTACGAATACAGCTGCTGCGGCAACATTAGCAGGATCAAAGATTACTTCCAATAAACCAATTGCGGTAACGCATAGTGATGATTCTTTATTTAATAGTGGTGCGTGGGATTTGATTGGTGATCAGATTGTTCCAGTCAATATTTTGGGAACAGAATATATTGCCATTAAAGGTTGGGCAACGAGTGAGCGGGTTTATATCGTGGCAACCGAGGACAATACAACCTATTATTTAAATGGAAATACTGCGACTACATTTAACCTTAATGCTGGTCAAATTCAATCCCATAGTATTGTAGGAGATGCAATTTATATAACTTCCGATAAGCCAATTTATGTTTTACATCTTTCGGGACATGCTGCGGAAATAGGAGACGCTTTGTTGCCACCAATAGAATGTACGGGATCGGACAAAGTCGGTTTTGTGCGAACAAGTTCTGGAACATTTACGATTTTGGTTGCGACAACGGTCGGAAATGAAGGTAATTTTTTGGTCAATGGCTTGGCTTCACCTTTACAGGCGGCTAACTTTTTTCCAATTCCTGGGAATCCAAATTGGGTTGGTGCAAAGGTCGATTTAACCACTGCACAAGCAACGGTCGGTAGTAGTAATACGATTGAAAACACCTCTGGTTTATTTCATTTAGGTATTTTAAATGCCATTGGACAAAGCTCTGAATACGGTTATTTTTCCAGTTATAGCTCTTTGAATTTAGGGGAAGATAGGACGATTTGTGCGGCAGATTTGCCGTTGCAATTAGATGCGGGAGCGAATGCAACTGCTTTTGTTTGGGATAATGGTAGTACAAATCGCTTTTTGAATGTAACTCAATCGGGCGAATATTCCGTCGAAACGGTTTTGTATAATTGTACTTTGGCGGATACGGTTTTTGTAAATGTACTTGATCCGCAAGTTGATTTAGGAAGCGATACCGCAATCTGTCAAGGTCAAACCGTAACATTTGATGTAACTCAACCTTTCACGACTTACGAATGGTCAGATAGCTCAATAAATTCAACTTTTACGACAGGACAACAAGGCGAGGTTTGGGTCGAAATTACGGATACTTTTGGCTGTGTTAATTCGGATACCGTTCAAGTGATTTATCCAGTTGCCGATTTAAAAGGCGATACAACGGTCTGTCAAGGTACAAGTTTTATCTTATCGTCTAATGTTTTACCAGAATTTGCGATTTCTTTCACTTGGAATACTGGAGCGACTGGATCTTCGATTTTGATTACCCAACCTGGACAATATTGGGTAGATATTATTGCGGAAGCCGGTTGTATTAGCACCGATACGATTACGGTACAATTGCAAGCACCGCCTTCGGTCACGATTACGCAAGACGTTTCGCTTTGTCCAGACGAAACCACCGATATTTCGGCAACTATTCCCAATATGCAAAGTATTTTTTGGTCGAATGGCTCAACCGATACAACTCAAAATATTAGCACAACAGGAATGTATGTGGCGACTTTGACGGATTCTATTTATTGTGTAGTTTCAGATTCCGTTTATATTGATTTTCATCCAACGCCGTTCGTGGAATTGGGTAAGGATACAGTGGTTTGTGATGGCGATCCGATTATCTTAGTGCCAGATTTAAGCAGCGTAGGAACATTTTTGTGGTCAGATGGCTCAACTGATGGTACGCTATTAGTTGGAGACGCAGGAAATTACACCGTTGATATTTTAGATGAAAATGGTTGTCCTGCTTCAGATTCTGTTTTCGTTGACGTTTTAACTTCTTTAGTACCAAATTTACCGACCGATACAACGATTTGTCAAGATGTAATTCTAAGACTTAATGCGTATCAACCGACGGTAAGAACGTATTTGTGGTCTGGCGAATCAGCATTTTATGAACAAAATGACGTAAGCGATACCGTTTTTGTAATTACCTATCCAGGTATTTATACTTTAGAAATGACGAATCAATGTGGCGGCTTGACGCAATTTTTGGAAGTCAAAAAAGAAAATTGTACTTGCGAACCGTTTATTCCAAATGTATTTACACCAAATGGAGATGGACGAAATGACATTTTTCAGGTCTTTGCCAATTGCGAATTTCAAGCATTTAAAATGGTCATTTATGACCGTTGGGGAACTCGGTTATTTAGATCAGATGATGCCTCAAATGGTTGGGACGGTTTTATGAATGGTCAAGCAATTACTCCAGGTGTTTATGTTTATCTCATCGAATTTACCGCTTCTGACAAAAATGGAAGTCCAGCAACGACGACCAAATCTGGTTCGTTTACGTTGATTCGATAAGATTTTGGCTCTTTGACAATTTCTGCAAACCTTATAGATTTACGTATAAATAACACTTTGAAAGTATTGAAAACAATGAGTTAGTGATTAGGTGACTTAAAGTCACCTAATCACTTTTGTATAATATCTACAATCTAATTTCTCATTTCTCAAAAACCACAATATCTTGAAAATCCAACGCTTCTTTTTTTCGCTGATGCGACCAAAATCCAAAGTAAAAGGCTTTTATTTTTAAATCAATTTTATTGGCGAAAGCCTGCAAATACGACTGTTCGTAAGCTACGTTTGCAGATTTTACCTTATCGTCCATTAAGCGATAATGTTCGTAATCGTAAGGGAATGAAAACTCTGGATTAGAATCGTATTTTGCATTTTCATTAAGAATGAAAAAAGTCGCCAAACACCGTCCGCCAGGTTTTAAAACTCGTTGAATTTCTTGTAAATAATTTTCCACTTGCTTATCCGTCATGTGCGTAAAAACGGACGTTAAAAAACAAAAATCAAACGTATCATTTTCGTAAGGAAAAGCAAAATTTTCGGCTTCGTTTCCATCGTTTGTATAAAGGTCATTTTTTAGAGAAACATGGGTAAAGTTGAAATTTGGGCAAAGCGTTGTGATGTTGTTTTGACACCATTCTACGCCCATTTTCATTAAATCAAAACCTTCGTATTGAGCCGTTTTATCCAAAAAAGCCATCAACGGAATTGCCATTCGACCAATACCACTGCCAATATCCAAAACGGTATGATTGGGTTTCAAGCCGCCATATTTTTCAAAAATTTGAACGTAGCGTTTACCCGAGTCCAAAAAATCGCCCGAACCTGTAAAAATCATGCCCCGAGGCGGCACGATTTCGCCTTTTTTGCTGGTCGCTTTTTGTACCAAATCCGTTGGGGCGTAATACAATTTTCGAGCTTTCAACCGCAATTCTGGCGATAAAGTATAATAGATTCGTCTTAGTAAATTCATGGTAATTGGCTTTGTGAAAGTAAAACTTGGGTAAAAGTAGAAAAAACTGCGTATCAAACCTATGGATTTTTGGAAACTCCATAGGTTTTTGACAAAAAAAGTCCGAAGTGAGCTAACTCATTTCGGACTTTGGCAATACTAATTAAAATCTAAAATCTAATCCACAATCTGCGATACATTAATATGTGTAAATTCGATAATTTGCTCTTCTCCTTCAATTTCTACGATGAATTTCAAACTTTTAATTTGTTTCAAATTTGTTGGTAAATCCTCGAAAGCGAAACGAGCAAAGACAGTATTTTTATCTTTTATTTTTTTTGCCAACGTTTTATTCTTTTTATTAGGATAATCAACACCGATTCGAAAAACATTTGACGTATAGGTTTGATTATCGTTACTAATAATTTGGACTTTACTCGCATCCCAAAACGTTTTCAACGTTGAGTGATTGTTATTTTTAACGGCAATTTCCAAAATCAAATAGTCACTCGTTCTTTCATAAGTATCATAATCAAAATACAGACCATTAAAAGATGCCGATTGAGTAACCATCGTATTAACGTCAATTGAAGTTTCCTCCATTTTAAACGCCCCTTTTCCAACATTCTTATCTGGATCAATTTCCATTGGTACAACCATTTCAGCCGTATTAACCGTTGACGTATTTTCATTAAAAGCCACTTTTTTTGAGGCTGTATAGCGGTTTTCGAGTATTATATATTCAAACTCTAAAGCTTCTTTTTCTCTCTTTAATTCGTTGTAGGTTGCAATCGGAACATTGCCTGGAGGAGTTGTTTCTCTCGGTTGATAATGCTCATTTCGTAGCTCTTCGTACGCTTTTTCTAAAGCCGTATGTTGTTCTAATAAAACGGTATAATTTTGTTGTACTTCATCATATTCTTTGATATTTACGTCACTTGTCACTCGTGTAATACTCGAAGGCATTTTGCCTTTTGAGGTGCTTCCGACCGACTCTCTTTTCAGTACTTCGTATCGTATTTTTAATTGCTCATACTCATAGATTTGCTTGTCGTACTCTAATTTTGAAATTTTTTGACTACAATTGGTCAACAATAAGGCGAGTGATATGATGATACCGATAAATCGTAAAGATCTCATAAGTGATTTTTTTTCGCTGTTATTTAAGTTTTTTTTTGCCAGTAATTACTACAAATATATATATAAAATAATCGTATAACAAATTTATGCGAAGAGGAATTGAATGCTTTTGAAGCCTAATGATGACACGTAAGTATAATGCAGTTTATTGATATACAAAAAGGTAAATTAAAATTAAAAAACACCAAATAATTGCTGCATAACTTTTTAGTACTTGTTAATATTTTTGGCAATATTTGAATTAAAACAATAAAAACTGTGACTGTAAATGTTTTAGAAAAAGTTAAAGAAAAGATATTTACAATTGAAGAATATTATGATTTAGAAGCAAAATCGCATCGTAAAAGTGAATTTGGTAATGGAAAAATTACTCCTATGCCGAATACTACGATTAATCACGATGAGATTTTAGGAAATATTTTTGGAGAATTATATATTTTGTCACTTCAAAAAAATACGTTTAGAGTATTCAATCCAGAGCAAAAAGTTCATATAGAAGCCTATAATCAAATGGTTTATTCTGACAGTTGGGCGGTTTTGGGTGAAATTCAGAAATTCGATAAATATGCGATTAAAATCCAATCATTGTTTTTGAAGTTGCTTCGCCTTCAACTATAAATTATGATCGCAATGATAAATTCAGAAAATATAAATCTCTACCTTCTTTTCAAGAATATATGTTGATAAATCAAAATATGCCTTCCGTAGAAGTGTTTTCAAAACAGAATTAGGTTGGATTTATGATTGGAGGGAATTATTAAGTTAAAGTCAATTGATTGCGAAATTAAAATGAGTGCTATTTATAGAAATATCGAAAATTTAGAAGCGCCACAAGGTCAAATTGAATTTGAGGAAAAGGAATAATTTGAGAAAGGGGTCGGACGCTCGCCTTTGGCGTCGGGCAGACTTTTGAAGCGTCCGACTCCTAAACTTACTTTAAAATAAACCACAACGCAATCAAAATCGTAAACCCGTTAATAAAACTCATAAACAACAACCACAAATGATAAAATCGGGTATAAAACAAAAAACCTTTGTATTCAAATAATGCAAAAAGCAGACTAAAAACAGTGCTCATCAAAGTCGTAGCAATACCGATGAGCAGAATCCCTTTCATCATAATTATCCAATCGCTGCCGAAGCGATGCACCAAACTGATGCCCCAAAACAAAACGCTAAAGCTAATAACCCATTCAAACGTCACCCGAAGGCGTTTTACTTCTGTCGTTTCAATGGAAATTTCCGTTTCATTAAATATGTCGTCTAAAGGTTCGAGCATTTTAAACTATGAATTATAAATTATGAATTAAACCGTTGTACCTTCACCTTTTGACTAACTTATCGAATATTTTAAGTTAATTCGACAACTAATCATCCCGAGATTTTGGGATAGGCTCATCATGAATCACCAACCACCAAATGCTAAAGAGAGGAAAAATATCATCGTCCGTTTTAGAGACAACTTTAAATCGCTTACCGAAAGCGTATCTTGACTTATTAGAACGCTTTGAGGCTGATTTAGATATTCGTGTAAACTCAAAGGAAACGTATAAACGAAGCTTATTGCAGTTCTTTCTATTTTTGGCAGATAGAGAAATCCACCTTTTAGAATGTGAACGAGCAACGATAATTCAATATAAACTACATTTGCTGGAACAAGTTGAAAAACAGCAGTTTTCTTTATTAACGGCAGACAATTATTTGAACGCTGTTCGCCGCTTTTTTCAATGGATCTTTAATACCGAAGCACTCCCCGAAATTACAAAAAATATCGTTGATAAAATTTCCATCAATGCCGAATATGAAGGCTTCAAAAAAGAGGCTTTAACGCCCGACCAAGTTCAGTTATTATTAAAAAACCTCCAACAAAAAATCGATAAAGCCAAAACCGAACAGCAAACTTTAAACGCTTATCGAGATTACGCTTTTATATTTTTAATGGTCACTTCAGGGCTTCGGACGATTACCACGACTCGTATAAATGTCGCTGATATTGCGTTGATGCACAACATTCAGATTATTAATGTTCAACGAAAAGGACGAAATGAAAAGAATGATTTTGTGGTCTTGGAAGCTGAACCTTATAAGTCGATTTTTGATTATTTGAAATTGAGATTTGGAACAGATGACTTTTTGCAACTGACCAAGGAACAGCAAAACGAACCCCTTTTTGTCGGTCATTCTAACCGAAATAATGGGGAGCGATTGACGCCAGATAGATTGCGACAAGTCGTAAAATATCATTTGCGACACATCGGCTTAAACGCCAAAGTATTTTCTGCCCACTCGCTCCGCCACACTTACGGCACGTTGCAATTGAGATTAACCAATGATATTTTTCAAGTTGCCGAAAATTTAGGTCATAAAGATTTGAAATCTACCAAACGCTATACCGCTAAGGAACGGCAACGCCAACGGTTAGAGAATTATCAAGGCGTTTCGCATCTGTTTAAAAAAACGTAATATTGAAACTCTAATTTATATAAATATTTAAACGTAAGCCGTACTACGTAGTACGTATTACGGCTTACGTTTAAATATAAAGCTTTAGTAATTTCCAATTCTCCAATTTATCATCAAAGCGACTTTTGCCCAAATGCCAATATTTCCATTAAATAAGCAATGCCCAAATGCACAATCAAACCACCAAAAACATTGCGAGTATAATACGCCAAAACACCCAAAATATAACCACCAAAAAACGAACTTAATGCCTCTCCAAACGGCTTACCAAAATGTACGAAACAATACAAAACTGCCATTGGTAAAATCGCCTTTTTGCCAATCATCGAAACCATACCAATCACCAAGAAACCACGGAAAAATAGCTCCACAGAAATAAAATCTGAACCGTAAGAAATTTCGTAAATCATTACCGTTACCCATTCTGGCACTTGCAAAAATGCCGTTGCACCATAATCTCGATAAGTTGGATATTGTGCCAAAAAATCAGGCTGAAACGATGCCCAAATCAATAATGGTAACATCAAACCTATCATTAAAAAATAAGGTTTTAGCATTCCGCCTTTGAGCGTTAAACCATAAAAATGTTCTTTGGGTTCTTGTGTCACTTTCCACAAAATAAAGAGGGGTAAAACATTGGTAAACAAACTCGCCAAACGGTCAAAAGACCTCGAACCAAAGTAATATAATTCGCTCGGCAACGCCAATTTGACCAAATCGTCATCCCAATAAAACCCAATATCAAAGGCAATAATTGCGATACCAATGACTGAAACTATCCAGAATTGACGATTGCGAAGCCACGCCCAATCTTTTGTAAAAAAAATAGAGATAAAAACAGTCCCAAAATAGGCGAAGCTGTAAAAAAGAAAAAATAATCCGTAATAAATCAATCGCCCTCTAAAAATACCATCTAAAATATCATCTTCAAAATTCCCTTCAACTCTCTGAACATCGAAAATATCCCACCAATCAATAAAGAAATTCAAATACAAACAAACAAAGCAAAATAACATGACCATTAAATGCAATTGCCAATTAAAATCATTCGTAAAATGATCTTTAAAATATTTTAAAAGTGTTTTCATTAATTTAGTTTTAGTAGTTTATTAGTTTTGTAGCTTTAACCCCATTTTCACAGCAAAACTACTGAAACTAATTAGACTAAAAAATTAGTAAAACTAACGAACTACAAAAACGACTGAAACTATCAAAAAATGGATTTTACACCTTTAATCATGTGGCTGGGTTTTGGAATGTCGGCTTATGCGGTGGTGAGCAATGACGTAATACAAACGTTGGGAACATTTCTAACCTCGAATGAAAATGATGTAAAATGGGGCGTTTTGTGGCTTTATGCCGCAGGTATTGCCATGATTGTTTTGACTTTAGGTTGGTTTGATCCCTTTGATTGGTACGATTACACGAGAGGCGTAGCCTATGGTCGTTTGGATGATTTCGATATGCCGCAGGTCTATAGTTGGTATTATTTATTGCCGCCCTTAGTTCTAATTCTCATTACTCGATTCGGCATTCCCGTTAGTACAACTTTTATGATTTTGGCGTTATTTTCTTTGGATCAAGTTCCAAATGATTTGAACGAAATTCTAAAATCTATGATTCAGAGTGATTCGATATTAGGTAGTATGGTACAAAAATCCATCCTCGGCTATTTGATTGCTTTCATATTTGCTTTCATGATTTTTGTTACATTCAGCCTATTTACGGAACGTTATTTTATTAATAATAAACTTTCATCCAAAGAGCGACCCTTGTGGATAACCCTGCAATGGGGCGTTACGGGTTTTCTATGGTGGCAATGGTTGACACAAGATTTGGCGAATATTTATATTTTCTTGCGAGGAGGCGACGGCAAAAGCTCCGTAGTTTTTTTCGCTTCATTATCCTTAATTTTACTACTCTTGGCTTTTATTTTTAAACGAAAAGGCGGTGCGGTACAAAAAGTCGTTCGTGAAAAAATTAATACCACCGATATTCGTTCGGCGACCTTCATCGACTTGATTTACGGTTTGGTATTGTACGCCTTTAAAGATGATTATTTTGGACTTTGGGGTGCAAAAATTCCGATGAGTACGACTTGGCTTTTCGTTGGTTTATTAGGTGGGCGAGAAATTGCCATTAGGATTCTCTTAGAAAAAAAGGTTTCCAAAGAAACACAAAAAATAGTTTTACGAGATTTATTCAAAATAATTTTAGGCTTAATTATTAGTCTTTTATTGGTCTTTGTAATCAAGTTTTTAATCATTCAAGAGTAGAAAAATAATCATTCAAAACAGTACAATGAGGATAGCCTAATCATCGTGCTATCCTTTATTTTTCACCGATTTCCACGCCTTTTTTCAGTTGCTGATTATATTCCGTAATCGTTTCCTCCAAATTATTATACATATAATTTTTCGTTCCAACCTTATTTTTCATAAAAGGCAAATCTCCCATTAATTCATTTAATATCACTTTATAATTTTCCTTATTTACCTCATATAAAACCTCATTTTTCTCTACATATACAATATGTTCCATATATTGCTCCACACGAGTTTCGACATAAAAATTGTAAATACTAATATTTCCAACAACTTCTTGTTGCAATAAAACTTCCGTAGAAGCAAAGGGAATAGGTGGACGCTCAACTATTTTTTTTGTATAATAAATCCATTTCAACTCCTTCTCGTTGATTTTTTTATTCCAAACTTCGACCTTAAAAGCATAAGCCTTCAAATCTTTAGCCCTATACAAAACTTTTTCTCCATCCTCATCAATGAATTTTATTTTCACTTGATTCATCGTTGGACTTAACATTTCCAATTTTCCCTCAAGCGTATCACCTGAAATCATAATTACAAAACCATCATAAATTTTGCCCTCTTGACTTAGTGAAATATCAGTAAAACCCATTGACATTCCCATCAGTACGAAAAACAATATTACTATAAATGGTTGTTTAGTATTTTTCAATTGCATAATGCTGTAATTTTTTTGATTTAATAATAATCGGCATCTATTTTTTTTCAAACCTCGTAATAGCGATAATACATTAAAAAGCATGCCATTTATAATATTAATATAAACAGTTTTCTTAATATATTAAGACCTAACTATCAATTATTTAACAAAAAAAGCAATAACTCATTTAGTCGAGTTATTGCTTTTTAATTTGTCATCAAAACCAGAAATATCAATTATACATTTTTTGCTGCTTCTCTTTCTTTCAATATTCCCTGTACTTTTTGCATCTGCAAAGCCGCTTTGATAATCATACTTTGCTGATAATCCGTAAATTCTCTATGAGCCAAAAACTGACGACAAACATCAAAAGTCGCTGTATTTGATCTCATTTGAGGCTGAGTGCGTTCCTTAATATGGAATTCACAATTGTTAGAACGAATCCAACCAAACTCATATTCGTAATTCACGATTTGAGAAATCATGTTTAACGAAAATAAATGTTTCGTATAACGTTGTAATAATCGTTGCGTATCCACAATTTTTAGGTTACGATTAAAGCGTACACCTGCTTGCTTACACAAAGTCACATCACGGCTACCACCAAAAGTCACCAAAGTATCTACTTCCTGATATTTCATAACACCAGTCATAAATTGATTCAATTGCAATTTGATTTTGTCCGCTTCTTTTTTCTTTCTCGTTTCAACGTTTCTTGGCAACTCAAAATTCTCATTATAAAGGACTCTACGTTGTGTTCCCATATCCAGAACCTCGAACTTACGCCCGACCGTAATACCTAAATCATCAGAAATACCATTGCTCAAAACGATTTGAAGATCGCCTCTGAATTGTTTTGTGTAAATTCTCATTTCGTCCGTTTCCGGCTTATAAATAAGAATTGAAGCATCATTTACTACTTTTTTCCATGGAGTTCCGCCATAAATATGACCGTACTTTAACTCCATAAATGCCATTGTTTTGTCCATACCTGTTGGGTTTTGTGATTATTTTCAATCGTGAAAGCAGATTTAAAATAAATCGGTAATTAATAAATTTTTGTTTCCTTTGGCGTTAGGGTTTTCAGAATCGTCGAACACCTAAATATTCAATAAATTCAAATGCTCAACATCCTTAGTCACAATTTCCCAATTTTAGCCATACCATATATAATTGTGTCAAAGTTAATTCCCTTTTCCACAATTCTTAATAAATTACCTACAAAATAGTTGATTAACTTCAATTTTTGAATAAAAACTATTAAAATATTCAGAATATATTAATATGTAATGTTCAATTTTTGAAAACCTCGCTAATCTTTAAAGTTTTTATTCAAAACCACCTTTAATTCATCAGGCGAAGGCAACGCTTTTAATTGATAATCCGAAACGCCTATCGGCTGCGACATTCCTCGAAGCGCATATTCCGCCGTTATATTATCCTTTGTTTTACACAATATCAAACCAATTGACGGATTATCAGATTCGGTTTTCAACGTATCGTCCAAAGCCGACAAATAAAAATTCATCTTGCCGACATATTCTGGTTTAAAATCCCCAGTTTTTAAATCAATCGCCACGTAACAATGTAAGCGAGTGTGATAAAATAACAAATCAATATAATAATCATTGTCCCCAATCGACAAATTATATTGCTGCGAAACAAAAGCGAAACCAGCTCCTAATTCCAATAAAAATTTAGAAATATTTTCAATTAACTGTTTTTCTAATTCCGTTTCTTTTGCTTTTTCTTTTAAATTTAAAAAATCAAAAATATAGGTGTCTTTTAGCGTTTGTTGTACCAAATCGGATTGCGGTTCAGGTAGCGTTGCCGAAAAATTAGAAATCGCTTTACCTTGCCGTTCAAACAATTGCAACTCAATTTGATGTGCCAAAATATTGCGTGACCAACCATTTTCAATCGTTTTTTTAGCGTACCAAGTTCGAGCCATTTTATCTTCTAACTTACTCATTAATAGACAATTGTGTCCCCACGGAATTTGTGCAACAACCTGTTGCACAAATTCAAAATCAGGATACGTTTGAGCAAATTGCCGCATATATTTTAAATTTCGTTCTGATAAGCCGTTCATATCAGAAAAGTCATTTTTCAAGTCTTTCGACAATTGTTGAATGACCTTCGTTCCCCAACCTTCCTCCGCCTGCTGCTTCAAAATTTGATACCCAATTTTCCAATATAATTCAATTAAAACTTGATTCACCGCCAAAATCGCCTTCGTTTGACTTTGTCGAATCGACGTTTTTATTTCTTTTAAAATATTATGATAATTATTTAATTTCATGGTAAATATTTTTCTCCCGCATATTTCGCTGATTCCACAGATTTTTTTATTTTTATTCGTCGATTTTATTACACAAGCAATAAATTAACAAAAAAATTATCCACGAAATCAGCGAAATCTACGGGAGAAACCTAAATTGATAGATAGACATTCGCAATTCGCTCTTGCGTAATGCCGATATATTTTCTCGTAATCGAAATATTAGAATGATTGAACATTTCCGAAAGTAAAATCAAAGCGTCCTCACTTCGTTGATTCGTTTCATAAACGCGCAGTGCAAAAGTTTTCCGCAGCGTGTGCGAACTCGGGTTTTGCGTAACAATATCAAACCGTTCAAAAATCTGTTTAATTCGATTATTTGCACCAACAACCGTCAACGCCTTATTTTTATTTGGTCCTCTTTTTCCTTTGAAAATGAATTGATTATCATTTATCGGCTGAATAATTACTCGAACTTCCTGCACGATTGCCAATAATTTTCTATTCAAATCAATCGTTCGTGTTTTTTTCGTTTTTTGTTCTTCAATTTCTAAAACCAAAGTTTGCAAATCTTGCCACCGCAATTTTAAAATATCCGAAATCCGCAAACCAGTATAAAAACCCAAAGCGAACATTAAGCGGCTTTCCGCCAATTCGTCCGATTCTCGCAAAATTGCCAGAAGTTTCATCGCCGTTGTCCATTTTAAAGGAGCAGTTACTGTTTTTTTTGCCATAATTTTTCTCCTGGTTTATCCCGACTTTTTTCTCGGTGCAGATTTCGCTGACTTCGCAGATATTTTTTTATAAAACTTTATAAAAGTAGCATTTTTTTATATAAATCAAAGTTTTTAAAGTCGTAAATTTTTTACTTTCTATTAATCAATTGATTATCAACAATTTATTAAAATAATTAACTTTCATTTATGATATAAATGAAAGTTAATATTGAACGACTAATTGAAAAAGATAAAATGGCAGCTATCTAAAATGATTTGTTTATCTTTGTCAAAATTTTGTCACCAATAAATTTAAAAAAATCATGTTGAAAAAAATAGGGATTATAGTTGTCATCATTTTAGTTTTAATGCAATTTAAAAGGATTGATAAAGTAAATCCAGACTACAACGAGGCGGAAGATTTTATTACTATCACGCAACCACCAGCAGAAATTGCGACCTTAATAAAAAATGCCTGTTATGATTGTCATTCACATCAATCCAAATATCCGTGGTACTCGAATGTTGCACCTATTTCATGGTTAGTCGAAGATCACATCAACGAAGGAAGGGAACATTTGAACTTTTCGATTTGGGGAACGTATTTGGCAAAAAAAGCAGATCATAAATTGGAAGAAGCTGCGGAAGAAGTAGAAGCTGGCGAAATGCCAATAAAACCTTATGTAGCAATGCACAGCGAAGCCAAAATGACGGCAGAACAAAAAACGGCATTGGTTGAATGGTTTGAAAGTCAGCGGAAGTAGAAAGTTTGCAGCCTGTCCCAAGAACTCGGTGGTTTTCAGATCGCAGTATTTTACCAAAAAAATAAAAAAGCCCCAAAGTTGGCAATAGCAACAGTACAGGTCAACGCCCTATGAAAAAGATTTAGTTGCAGCACAAAAATAAAAAAAAGGTCGATTCAGAACATTCTGAATTGACCTTTTTTTTTATTAACAATTCCATAACGTCCTCATAATCAAGGCTTCAAAGAAATAAAAAACGCAATACTGACTAAAGTCACTTCCCTGTCTAATTCACATCATCAAAGTACCTTCCATACAGTCATAAATTTGTCATCATATAACAACAGACGCAGAAAAATATTTGTTTGCTTCTTGATAAAAAAATAAAACGAATTTAATAAAATAAGAATTTTAAAATGATAATTCGCTGACATTCAGCTATTTATTTGATTTTAATTTTTGATTAAGAAAAAGTTTCCTTCAAAACGATGAATTATGAACATAATATTCTTACTAATTATCATCAGCGTTATTGTCGCATTAGGCTTTTTGGCGGCTTTTATATGGGCAGTTAGAAGTGGTCAATATGACGACGATTATACGCCAGCAATCCGAATTTTATTCGATGACGAACCGAAACACAATCCAAAAAAAAAGTAAACCTATTTCATTGATAATCAGTGAATTGACTACTTAAAACAATTAACGACATGAGTCAACAATTAGAAACCTTTTATTATGATAATAAGATTGTTCGAAATTTCGCTTATGCGACAATTACTTGGAGTCTTGTTGCATTCCTGATTGGAATATGGGCAGCTTTAGAAATGGTTTGGCCTTGGTTCAATCTTGGATTAGAGTACACAACATTTGGTCGAATGCGTCCGCTACATACGAACGCAGCGATTTTCGCCTTTGTCGGAAACGGAATTTATATGGGTGTTTATTACTCTCTTCAACGCCTACTTAAAACAAGAATGTACAGTGATTTGCTGGGCAAAATCCACTTTTGGGGTTGGCAATTAATTATCGTTTCTGCTGCTATTTCACTGCCTTTGGGCTATACTTCAGGCAAAGAATATGCGGAATTAGAATGGCCTATTGATATTGCGATTGCTGTGATATGGATTGTTTTTGGTATCAATATGTTTATGACAATATTGAAACGCCGAGAATCTCACCTTTACGTGGCAATTTGGTTTTATATTGCAACATGGGTAACCGTAACGGTTTTACACATTGGTAACAACTTAGAAATTCCATTTTCATTAATGAAATCTTACCCTGTTTTTGCAGGTGTTCAAGATGCTTTGGTGCAATGGTGGTATGGTCATAATGCGGTTGCATTTTTCCTGACGACTCCTTATTTAGGACTAATGTATTATTTCATGCCCAAAGCGGCAAATCGTCCCGTTTATTCTTATAGATTATCAATTATCCACTTTTGGGCGTTGATTTTCATTTATATCTGGGCAGGACCTCACCATTTATTATACACCGCTTTGCCGGATTGGGCGCAGACGTTGGGAATGGTTTTCTCAATTATGTTGATTGCACCGTCTTGGGGTGGTATGTTGAATGGTTTATTGACGCTTCGTGGTGCTTGGGATAAGGTGAGTGAAGACCCGATTTTGAAATTCATGGTCGTTGCGGTGACGGCTTATGGTATGGCAACTTTTGAAGGCCCGATGATGTCGATTAAAGCGGTAAACGCAATTAGTCACTATACGGATTGGACGATTGCGCACGTCCATATTGGTACTTTGGGTTGGAATGGTTTCTTGACTTTCGGTATTTTATACTGGTTGTTACCTCGTATTTTCAAAACAAAATTATACTCTGTAAAATTAGCAAATCAGCATTTCTGGATTGGTACTTTAGGTATTTTATTCTATGCTGTTCCATTATATTGGGCAGGTTTCACACAGAGTTTGATGTGGAAAGAATTCACGCCCGAAGGCACTTTGGCTTATGGTAACTTCTTGGATACCGTAACGCAAATCTTACCAATGTATGCTTTACGTGCATTCGGTGGTATTTTATACATCACAGGTGCAATTATGATGACTTACAACTTAATCAGAACCGTAAGAAGTGGCGAGTTGGAAGCCAACGAAGCGGCTCAAGCACCTGCTATTGTTCAACATGCAACAGACGGACACTGGCACAGATGGATAGAGCAACGCCCTATTCAAATGTTGGTTGGTAGTTTAGTTGTGATTATGATTGGTGGTTTGGTGGAGATTATTCCGACGTTTTTGGTAAGTTCAAATGTACCTATGATTTCAACGGTGACTCCTTATACACCGCTTGAATTACACGGTCGAGATATTTATATAAAAGAAGGTTGTTACGTTTGTCACTCTCAAATGATTCGTCCTTTCCGTTCAGAAACAGAGCGTTATGGCGAATATTCAAAAGCGGGAGAGTTCATTTATGACCGTCCGTTCCAATGGGGATCAAAACGTACTGGACCAGATTTACATCGTGTCGGTGGCAAATATCCACACTCTTGGCATTACAATCACATGATTGATCCGACTTCTATGTCGCCAGGTTCGATTATGCCATCTTATGCTTGGTTGGCCGAAAAAGATGTTGATCAATCTTCTACACCTGCAAAGATTCGAGTATTACAAATGTTGAACACGCCATATCCCGTAGGTTATGATAAGATTGCTAATAAAGATTTGATGATTCAAGCAGAACAAATTACTGCGGATTTGAAAACACAAGGTGTTGAAATCGAACCTCAAAAAGAGTTGATTGCCTTAATCGCTTACCTACAACGGTTAGGTACAGATATTAAAAAAGCACCAGTAGTGGAAGAAAAATAAAAAGGTGTTGAAGTGTTAAAGTGTTGATGTTTGGTAAGTTAGAAATATGAATTGAAAAATTTAGATTGTTATCAATAGTAAACTTTTATTTCTATTTTTTAATAACGCAAACATTAACACCTCAATACTTCAACACTTCAATAGAAAAAAATGTATAAAAACGTATTAAGAGCGATAGCTGATGTTGGCGTATTTGGAAGTATTTCCATTATTATATTTTTTGTATTTTTTATGATTGTTTTATTTTTTGTTTTAAGAATGAAAAAATCAACCGTTCAACACATCGAAAATTTACCGCTTCAGGATTGAAAAATTTAGTTTAGTAGTCATTTCGTTGGAGTAATTGGAGTCGTTCTGACGAGCGGCTAACTACTCCAACGAAATAACTGCTCAAACGACTCAAACTAAGTTAAAAAAATGAAAAAACTAACCTTATCAATTATAGCAATTGGAATGAGTCTGGCAGCTTTCGCACAAGATGCGGCACAGGCTATGGGCGGAACTGACCCGCATTTATTCCAAAAAATAATGACAACGACCATCTTTGTTATTACTGGTGCAATTGTTTTAGCAGCCGTTTTGATGCTGGTACGCTTATCCGAAACGCTGAGTGGTAATATCGTAAAAGAGTACCTTGCAGAACAAGGCAGAACAGTCGAAAGTAAAGCAATATCAACGGTTAAACTACCTAAAAAAGAAAGTTGGTTGCACCGTTTGACCGCCGCTGTTCCTGTTGAAAAACAAGACGAAATTGCATTTGACCACGCTTTTGATGGCATTCGAGAATTAGATAATAAACTACCGCCGTGGTGGGTAGGCCTATTTTATATCTGTATCGTCATTGCTGTCGCTTATTTTGCCTATTACGAAGTCTTAGGTTTGGGCGATTCTTCAGCCGTTCAATACGAGAAAGAAATGGCACAGGCAGAAGAGTTTAAACAGTTAAGATTGGCAGCTTTGGGTTCTCAAGTTGACGAAAACTCGGTGATACTCGCTGATGCAAGCGGTATCGAAGCAGGACAAGTAGAATTTATCGGTAAATGTGCGGCTTGTCATTTAGCTGATGGTGGTGGAAGTGTCGGACCAAACTTGACCGATAAATATTGGTTACACGGTGGTAGCTTGAAAGATATTTTCAAAACGGTCAAATACGGTGTTCCTGCAAAGGGCATGATTGCCTGGGAAAGTCAATTAACACCCGTTCAAATTCAAAATGTTTCCAGTTTTATTTTGTCATTACAAGGTACAACCCCTGCAACGCCTAAAGATCCGCAAGGAGAACTATACGTGGAAGAAACAACAACAGCACCAACGGATTCAACGGCGACAACGACAGAAACAGCAATGTAATAAAATATTTAGTTTAGCTATTTTTTAAAAGGTAAGTCTTCTTGTAAGGCTTACCTTTTTT
>Ga0222647_1000334_pt1 | contig 23260 bp, 13 predicted proteins | sample AntAcemetagen333_FD_179864 | JGI IMG/M metagenome (GOLD analysis project Ga0222647, IMG submission 179864) | Saline water microbial communities from Ace Lake, Antarctica - #333 | ecosystem: Environmental > Aquatic > Non-marine Saline and Alkaline > Saline | place: Antarctica: Ace Lake...
CGATTGCGTCCAAATTACTGCCGCTAATGTTTTTACCTTTTTTAATTCACAAACTCGGCTGGCGAAGAAGTATGCAATATTTTATCATCGTTGGTAGCGTAACTTTAGCGTTATTTTATCCGCTTTTGGGGTCATTTTTTATTGAGAATTTTGGCAATAGCCTAAACCTTTATTTCCAAAAATTTGAATTTAACGCCAGTTTGTACTACGCCTTGCGTTGGCTCGGTTTCCAAATATTTGGACATAATTTGATTCAAGTTTTAGGGCCACTTTTAGCTATAATCGTTGCCATTATTATTTTGGCGAAAGCCATAAAAAACAAAAATACCGACTTAAACGAATTACCAAAACAGTGGCTTTTCGCCATCACGCTCTACCTTTTCTGCACGACGACCGTTCATCCGTGGTACGTTGCGTTACCGATAGTTTTGTGTTTGTTTACCAATTTTCGCTATCCGATTCTCTGGTCAGCATTCATATTTTTGACTTATATTAATTACAGTTATGCGGAATATTTTGAAAATATTTGGGTAGTTACGATGGAGTATTTTGCGGTATTTGGGTATTTGGGTTGGGAAAGTTTTAGACAAAAACATGAAGTTAATTTATTTTAAAAAACCTGTCAAATCTTGAAGACCTGACAGATTTCGCAATACAATTCCTATTTCAAAACTCCTAAAGTATCGCCCCCAAATCCTTCAAAAACATAACCTTTCGCACCCAGCCAAGTTTTACATTCCGCCAAATCGGTTGCGGAAAGATTTTCACTTTCAAAAATAATGATTTTTGGTAAAAAAATATCGAATTTAAACAATCTCAAAATTTCGTAATCAAAACCTTCCGTATCAATCTGTAAAATATCAATTTTTTGAACGTTATTTTTTTGAAAGATCGTTTCAAAAGTCAGACAATTTATTTCATCAAAACTGATCCAATCAGCTTTATCTTTTGGCAGCGTAATTCCCGTTTTTTTAGCTTTTTTCTCAATGTAGCCATTTTCGATTTTTTCCTCCAAGTGCGATTTTAAAAACGAACTCAAACCACTTGCCCAACGAGCATCGGTAAACGCAACTTTGTATAATTTTCGAGTGCGATTTTCGCTGTCAATTGCAGCATTTACAGGAGTTACAGGGTCTTTTTGATAAATCTGTTTTAAGGATTCAAACGGCTTTAACTGTGGCTCAATCGTAATGCCAGACCAACGATGACGCTTGACGAATTTGCAAATTAAATCGTTCTGAAAACCATCATTTCCACCGACTTGAACGAAAAAAATATCCTTATTCCTTTTAGAAAAATCATCTAAAACAGTTTCCAAACTATTCGGTTTCGGTTGCCAAATGTGTTGGTAATAATACATTAAACCGAAAAAATTATTACTTAAAAGCATTTTCCGCAATTGGATAAAAGGCGTTTTTATCGCTGTTTTGATATTCATAAAATCAGAAGTAGTGAAAAAATTGTAAAGATAGAGTTTAAACCTCGAATTCATCTCGAGGACTCGGGACAAATACAAAGTACATCGATAAATATCATAGCTTAAAAAGTGTTTCAATCCAAAAAACTAAAAATTTAGTCGCTAAAAACTTTAAATCCTTCCAAAAAATTAAACCAGTTTAATAAAACAGGCGAAAACGAAAAAAAAGTTAGGGAAGTGAAAATTCTCACTTCATCTTGCGGACGTATTTAAAGATAATCAATTGATAATTTGAATAATATTACAAAATAAGACAATAATAAATTAAAAAATTAATTTTTCTGATGCTTATTTTTTGACTCGTTTTAATCCTCCAAAAAATATTATTTGGAATGATACATCTCATTTTGAAATTCATTTTTTTGATATAAATTATACGTAATGAAGGGAGAATCCGTAGTTGCGTTTGAACTGTATTTTTCTAACTATGTTGTGCTATTTTTTCATTAAAAATGGCTGAATATTACACAAATTAATAACATGAAAAAGCTAATTTTTTGCACATTATTAATGGCGTTTGGATTGACAAATATAAACGCACAAGATGCACAACCGTCTTTAACGGTCTTAAATATTGACGCTCAAGGAATTGAATATACGTCAATTCAAATTGGAAATTTAGTCCGTATGGAAATGGACAAATTGGGAACTTTTGAGGTGATGGATAAGTACGATGTGGCTTATTTGGTAGAAAAAAATGAATTGAAAATCGACAATTGTTATGGTAAAATTTGCTTGGTTGAAGTTGGAAAATTGATAAAATCCGACAAAATGTTCACGGGAAGCATCGAACGTTACGGCAAAACGATTATCATCACCCTTCGTTTGATTGACGTTAAAAATGATGTGATTGAAAAAACGCAAGTCAATGAATTTTTGAATCTTCAAAACGAAATGCAGCGTATGATTGGCATTGCAATTCACGATATGTTTGGATTAAAAAATGATGCTGATATGGTTCGCTTATTGACACAAAAAGAAAATTTGGACAATGCGATTACGATGCCAGACGAAGCTCGTTTGAACCTAAGTGGGCCTCGAATGGGAATGAGTCTCTTGATGGGCGAAGCAGCGGCTATCTATCAAGCACCACAAAGTGAGGGTGGTTTTGATGCACTTCCAGTATTGTTTCAGTTCGGTTATCAGTTTGAAGTGCAGTATTTGAACGAGGGAAATATACAAGGTTTATTTGAGTTTATTCCTTTAGTTGGCGGTATCGAACAAGGCTTTTTTATTCCAAGTTTGACGATTTTAAACGGTTTGCGAAGCAATAAAAACGGTGTAGAATTCGCTTTTGGGCCAACGATTTCGATGGCAAGATATGCGGACGGTTATTATGACGGTAATGGCGACTGGTTTTTAGAATACGATTGGTGGAATGATAATAATAATCCGAATAACGAACCCAATCCCTACTCGATTACGTCCCGTTTGGACAGCCGTGGAAATATACGGTTTTCAACAGGTTTTGTGATTGCAGGTGGATTTACCTTGAAATCTGGAAAAATGAATATTCCGATAAATGCCTACATTGTCCCTCGTAAGGATAATTTTAGAGTCGGTGTATCTTTTGGATTTAATGCGAGAAGGCGATAAAAGTTGGCGGTTAGGAATTTTCAGTTGGTAGTTTTTGTCCTATGTCTGACTGATGCAAAAAAGCGATTTAGCTAAGCTAAATCGCTTTTTTACGTCAGTGTAAATATCAGCTTATTAATCACCAAGTTCACGGGACAGGCTGTCGCTTATTTGAATGGTCTTCGTTGCGTCCACGCTTCTTGCGGATTGAATAAATCGAAAGTTCGGTGTGCCAAAGCGTTGAAAATTGGGTTGTGATTTTTTAAATAAAAGAACAAATCGTGGGGTTCGGCACCGACTGAACTCTTAATTTCCAAAGCCGTTCGAGCTAAAAAAATACGTTTTACTTCGTGATAAATACCCATTTTTATCATATCGTAAAGCATATTAATATACAATTGATATTGGCGATTTTCCTCTTGATTGATGCCCAAATAGTGGGATTCCATCACTTCTTTTTCAAAAAAAACGGTGTAAAAACCAATCAATTCACCGTCTTTAAAATAGCCGATAACCTTAAATTTTTCGTTTAAATGTTCCTTTAAATTCGTAAAATAATTTTGTTGCAATTTAATGCCGTTAAAACCTGCACTTTCTACGATTTGATTGTACAACTCAAACATTTGTGTTTCGTAGCGTTTGATTTCGGCTAAGCCCAATTCTTGCTTTTCAATATCTTTCGCTTTTTTGAAAGCACTTTTTGCTCGAACTCTGTATTTGGATGACATTGCCGATAAATAATCATCAAGTTTTTTCCAATCTTCTTGAATTTCAATCACCATGTTCGGCTGAATTTGAAACTCCCCGAAACTTGTATTTTCTATATTTTGACGATTTTTTTCAAAATAATCTTTGAACAGTGTCACACTCGCTTTAACTCCTTTTTGTTTTAATTGCTTTCGCAAAACCTCCAAACCTTGATTAACGATTTCAAATTGACTTTCTTTATTAATCAATTGATTGTCAAAGCGATAACCATATTCTCCAGTCATCAAAACATTGCCGCAAACGATGGAATAAAACTCCAAACGGTGCGCAAACCATTTTTTTAGACGTAAGAATTTTGCTTTTTCATCGTTAAAACTTTTATGATGTTTTAGACTTTCGTAAGTCGAAAATTTAAAAATTTGAGCGTAAGCAATGCCGCAAGGTTGGTCATTTTTATAAAAAGTCAAATAGGCGAAACGCATACCTTCAGGCGGACAACTTTCAAGTGCTTTTAAGTAATCTGGTTGCAAAAATAGCGTTTGATTCGCCGCTATTTTTGACCAATCCGGACAGTCGTCAATCGTTTCCGAAATCGAAATTTGAATATTATTTTGTAATTGCACGGAATCATTTTCTGCGATTTTGTCTATTATTTTATTCGGTGAACATGATTTTGTAAACAAACGATAAGGACAAGTCAATGTCGAAGACATAGTATTTTATTTAGTTGATTTTAAGACGCAAACATAACCTATTTCTATAAGGGATTGTTTTAATTATGATTTAATTAATCGTGAAAACTCAACCAAAGGCTATGAAATTTCGACAAATAAAACTAAAGACGAACAACTTAAATAGCATTCAAGATTTTTATCAAAATATCCTTGAATTACCAATTATCGCACAATCTGACCAAATGATTGCTTTCAAAATCGGCAAAACCAACCTGATTTTTGAGCTTTCGCAAATACCAAACCCAACTTATCATTATGCGATAGATATTCCCGAAAATCAATTTAAGGCGGCTTGCGATTGGCTGCGAAAACGGGTCAAAACCATTGAATATGAAAATAGCGATGTCGTTGATTTTAAAAATTGGAACGCTCATTCGATTTATTTTTATGATTCCGTCGGCAATATTGGCGAACTCATCGCAAGGCACGATTTGAATAATGCAACCGATGAAATTTTTACTACAAAAAGCCTTTTGGCAATAAGCGAAATCGGTTTGCCAACGAAAAATGTTGCAGCGTTCAAAGCCTTATTAAATCAATATTTTGGTATCAATACTTACGTTTCAGGCAGCGAAAAATTCGAGCCTTTGGGCGATGAAAATGGCTTATTTATTTGTGTGGCTTTGGATAGAAAATGGTTTCCAACGGAGATTATATCTAAGGCGTTTCCTATTGAAATTGTATTAGATTTTGATAAAAAAGTGGATTTTAAGTATGACGTTTATCGAGTTCGTAGCAATTCATACCCTCACTCAAAATGAAGGTATGAATTTATAAAACCTACCCCAACAACAAGCCCATGCCAAACACAATGACAAACAACAAGGTCGTCAAAGCCATTTGTTTTAAATACGGGTCGAGTTCCGTCGGATTCGTTTTTTCATAAACTGCTTTTGCGTTTTTGAATAACAACGGCAGCACCAAAACGAAGCTGTACGCCCAAAAATTTTCGAATCGTAAGCCAATAAACACAACCGCACACAATACACCAACGATTAATAAAGCGAAGTGATAACGGACTGCTTTTTCCCGTCCAATACGTACAGGAATCGTAATTTTTCCAGCTTTTTCATCAGAATCAATATCCCGAATATTATTAATATTCAGCACCGCAACGGCAAAACAACTGCACGTCGTCGCAGGTAAAAGCACCATCAAATCTAAGGCTTGCGTATGCAAAAAATACGTTCCCATTACACCCAACCAACCAAAGAAAATAAAGACCGATAAATCGCCCAATCCTGCATAACCATAAGGTCGGCTTCCTGCGGTATAGGTTACGGCTGCTACGATTGATAAGATTCCGAAGCCCAAAAACAACCAAAATAATTGCATGGATTCTAATGCAAAATACAACAGCGATAAACCCGAAATTAGCGATAAAATAGCTAAAATAATTACGCCTTTCAGCATCGATTTTGGCGTAATCACTCCCGACTGAACGGCTCTTTGTGGCCCTTTTCGCTCCACGCTATCCGCACCATTTTGGCTATCGCCGTAATCATTTGCCAAATTGGACAAAACCTGCAAAAAAATAGTCGTCAAAGACGTTAATCCGAACACCAACCAACTAAACCTTTCATCTGCTGCCGCTATAAAACTTCCCATGCCAATACTCGCCAAAGCCAAAGGTAACGTCCGTAATCGGAAGGCTTCTATCCAGTGTTTTATCATTTTTAGATTAATTTCTATATCCTCAAGTCTCCATAAATTTAGCAAGACTTGAAAAAGTGTCTTTTAGAATTAAAAAATTCAACAACGCACTTTTTGAATTTATCCCGAGTCCTCAGGATGAATTTGCGGTTGAATTTTCAACTCCCTTTTTGTTATAAAAAAAATTGAACTTGCTTAAAAGTTAAGCAAATTCAATTGAAATGCAAAAATAGGGTTTCTTGTTTAAAAGAAAGAAAGTTGCCCAAAAATCCAGTTGATTGGTTGTTTTAATTCAATAAAAATGGTGCTAATACTTTCGCATTAACACCATTTTTTTAATTCTTAATTCTATGAAAATAATCTGTAAAATCACGCCAAAACGGTCAAACTCGCAACCCGTTTACTCTCCCCAACCTTTTGCAATAATATGTTTGATGATTTTAATGCCACGATGTCCACGAATCGGATGGTTGATTTTTGATAACTCTTCCGCCAAATTAATCGCTTCAAATTGTGGGGAGTGATGGATTTTTTTTGCATCTTCTAAAAGGCTATAAACCGCTGGATACACATTATCCGCAGCCGTTTCCACTTCGTCTGGCAAATAACCATTTGGTTCGTCCGAACAATTCACGATGCCCATTCTATTAATAATAAAATCGGGAACGTAAACGATACCTCGCTCATACAAATCGTTAGCGTGTTTTATTGGTGTTTCCAATTGATTATTCGCACCGCCAGCAATGATTTTCACGTTCAACATCGGAATTGTTTTATCATTCAAAACCGCACCGATTGCGTTGGGTGAAAATACGTCCGCTTCAATTGCGTAAAGCGAATTTCCGTCTTCGTGAATAATCAATTGATTTGCAGGATATTTAGCTTTTAAAGCCGTTTTGGTATCGTCATCTAAGTCAAAAACCGTCACTTTCGCACCGCTGTAAATCAATTGATCAATCAAGCGACCGCCCACATTTCCTGCACCTTGAACGATGATATGTTTACCGGTTAAACTTGTGCTATTTACGTCATTTTTACCATCTACGAAATGAACTGCCGCCAACAAACCACGGAAAACGCCCAAAGCCGTGAACGCACTTGGATTAGAACTTCCGCCAATTTCGACTGGCAAACACGTACAAAAACGATTATTGGCATGAATAACCGCCATATCTTCTGGCGACGTATTCATATCTTCCGCCGTGATGTAAACGCCATTCAAGCTTGCAATAAAACGACCATAATTCGCAAAAACCTGTTCCCGAGCCGAACCTTTATATTTACGAGGGCTATCGGGAGCGTAAATAATCGCTTTTCCGCCACCGTACCAAATCTCCGCACAAGCGTTTTTGTCCGTCATTCCTTTAGACAGACGCATCACGTCAGCGAACATTTCTTTGACCGTTTCGTATTCTTTGAAGCGAGTGCCGCCGTGACCAGAGCCACGATTTGTGCGGTGAATACCTGCCAAAAATAAGCAGCCAGTTTCTTCATCCGCTTGAAAGAAAATCCCTTCATGTTCGTTATAATCGGGAGAATTTTTAACAAAATTGGCTAAGGTCGCCAACGCTTCGTGCGAACTGTGGAATTCGCCATCTATGAATGTGAAATAACCTCTTGTAATGCCTGATTCAAGCATGTTTGCGACAAACTCATCTGGCGTTAAGGTTGCCAAATCAAGTACCATTAAATTGCTTTCTGCCATGACTTTTGCGTTTTTTTACGCTTAGTCGAGTAGTTCAATATCATCAAGTAGCATTCGCTTTTCGCTTAACGATTTGGTGGACTACGGGACTAACTTTTAGTATAAAATAGGATTCAATTCGATTGGTTTTTCCAATCTTAGTACAAGATTAAATAATTGTAACCTTTTATCCAATTCGTAAAAAAAAAATCGTGTGTCAGTATTATGAATCAAATAATATTTAAAATAATATTTTACAAATTTTGTTTTTTGCAAAATAAAAAATTGTTTAAGTTGAATTTTTTTTGTAGTGATTTGGATTTTTCGCAGAAATAGTAGTTTGGATTATTGAATTGTGATATGTTTAATGAGGGAAAATATAAACGAATTACTTTGCAAAGTAATCCGTTTGTATTGAAATTAGTTATCTATAATCTATTCCATCAACTTTCTATACTCGAAAACGTTTTCGCAAAAAATTGTTTTAATTTTTCCACATTTTTGCAACCAATAAATAAACATCTGCCGTCCTTTGTTTTGATAGACAAACCGTTTCGTCCTGTTAGCGAATACCACGATTCATGGTTAAATTGAATATTTCCACCGTGCCATTGAGCAAAATAAGGTGATTTTACAATCTCGCAAGATTCTACTTCCTCCCACTCAATTTTTTGCGATTTATTATGCAATGGAAACATTTTATATTTGATTCGTTTGTCATTTATCGACACTTTTAACTTCAATTGTCGAAGTGCGAAAAGTAAAAAACCTAATATTAAAACAATTATTATATACGCCAGCGTTTTTGTAGAAGCCGCTTGTTCGCTCAAAAATAAATTCAATAAACCCCAAGATGCTCCCACAAATCCAGCTCCCAAAAGTGTAAATAACACTTTGTCATCAAATGAATACTCCTCTTTAAATACCTTATCTTCCATCTTCTTAAAATTTTGAATTATTAAATAATAACTTTTTTTATTCAAAAGTGTAACCAATAAAGATAACGTTTTTAAGGTAATAAACATTCAATTAACTTTGAATTAACATTAAGGTCACAATAGAATTACAATACTGTGACTTTAATGTTTTTTAATACCATAGTTTTAGTAGATTCTGTAAGCTTTAACAAAATAACGCACTTATGAATTCGTGTTATTTATTCAAAATATCCACTACTTTCCGAACGCCAGTCGTTGCCGATTCTGCGAAAACGGTGAGGTTTTGAAAATTTCGTTTATCAACTTGCGGTTTTGGATCAATAAAGAAAACTGGCGACTTTTTCGGTGCTTCATAGACCAAACCTGCAGCTGGATAAACCTGCATTGACGTACCAATCACCATCACATAATCCGCCATTGTCACCAATTCCAACGCTGATTCATACATTGGTACGTCTTCACCAAACCATACAATATGCGGTCGCAATTGATAGCCTTTTTCGCATTTATCACCTATATTAATATCGTTTTCCCAATCATAAACCAATCTTTTATCGGCTACACTTCTCACTTTTCGCAACTCTCCGTGCAAATGAACGATTGTTTTGCTTCCAGCTCGTTCGTGCAAATCATCGACATTTTGCGTAATAACGACCACATCATATTTGTCTTCCAATTCCACCAATGCCCGATGCCCTAAATTCGGCTCAACCTCAAAAAGTTGTTTTCTACGCTGATTATAAAATTCCAATACCAAATCAGGATTTTTCTTAAAACCTTGTGGCGAAGCGACATCCATAACATCATGGTTTTCCCAAAGTCCGTTGGAATCCCGAAACGTACTAATTCCTGACTCTGCGCTCATTCCCGCCCCAGTAAGGATAACGATTCTTGGCTTTTTTATCATATTTTTTGTTTTAATAATTGTAAAATAGAACGATTGTCAAATAGAACCTAAATATAAGAAAGAGAGTTTCAAAAAGAAATAAGTTTCAAGTTGAGGAGGAAATGAAATTGGTTCAAAAAATTCAGCAGTTGTCAATTTAAAATAATTCGTAATGTGTTCTACTTTAGATAACTGTTTTTTATCCTAATTTACAAGGTAAACCATATGAGGATTCAACGAGCGATTTAAAATCGAATGTCGTCAACTTAGGGAAATCGACTTTACGATTGAACCCATCCCCAGCCCTTCCCTTAAAAAAGGAAGGGAGGCAGACGACATTACTCGGTATGAGGTCAAAATCGCTTAAGTTGACGATATTTAACGCTAAGTTACCTGCTCACTAAATCACTGTTTTCAATACTTTCAAAATCTTATTTATACACAACCTTTATAAAGTTTGCAGAATTTACCGAGGAGTCAAAAAACTATTGCTTTTACAGAAAAATAGGTCAAACTTCAATATTCGTTATTCAATATTTTCAATCAACTGCTTCGCTTTCCGTACGAATACGATTATAAATATCAAAGGCAGCAACTAAATCTGCTTGTTTCCTTAAATTCAAATTACCCTCTTCGACTGCTTTTTTCATCGCAGTTTTCTTATCACTCATTATTGCTAACACTTTCTTATTTCCCTTTGGCAACTTGTAAATACCCTTAACATCGGCATAATATAATTTATTGGAAATCATTATTTTTTTGTCACCGTTTGCAGAACCTAATACTGGGTTGTCGTTAGTCGTTACTAAAGTTGTTTTATATTTTAGTAATAAGCCCAACTTCCCGTAAGACAAAACTTGATAAAAATTATACGTTAAGTTTTCATCTTGCTTAGATAAAAAGACTTTACCATCTAACATAAAACCTTTGATTTTCGCTGCGCTAATTCCTCTAATGGCTTTTTTCGCATCTAAAAACTGAAGTTCATCTGCGTGAATATTATATTTTCCTTTGGTTGTAAAAGATTGTCCTTTATTACCAAAAATTTCCACATCAGACCATTCTTCGTTTAGAAAAATACTTCCTTCCACTGTTGCTTTTGTACTTAGCACATTATAAGTTGTTGTAGAAGTGAAATCAGAAGCTTGGGCAACAGAATAATTACTGAATACCAACCTTTTCAATTCCGCATTATCTTTTTCTTGTGCAATAAGAAATATCGGTATTAATACCAATGCTAATAAGTAAATTATTTTCTTCATCTATTCTAAATTTTTTATGGTTGTTTGACAAATCCCGTAGGAACTTGAATTTTATTGTTGTTGAATATTTTTTTGTTGAAGTATTGATATTACCGCTCACTAATGACTTTAATACGAAGAATTAAGAGAATTATAATTTTGATTTCATCACAGAATTTATCAAAGAAAGGTTTTTATTAATAAAAAAAGGTGTCATTAAGACAACGCTTAATAACACCTTTTTGCATAAAAAATTCAATAATTGTAACTACTAATTATCCCACCAAACGCGAGAGTAAATTGTTAATGCCGCAGGACTTGGCGCGTTTTCGTTAGACAAAATTTCATTTTCTGCATACGGTAAACGACGAGGTACTTCTGTTCCTACATTAGGGTTCGCTGCTAAGTTAGGAATTCCTGTACGTCTCCAGTCAGAGAAAGACTCATAATTACCAAAAAGAGCAATATATTTTTGAGTCATAATTTGCTCTAATGTTAAATTCGCTGCACCTGGATCGGTTGTCGCTTGAGCTGCATAAGCTGCATAATCACTACTTTGACCAGATTCTGCAAAAGAAGCTTCGATTCCTACTAAATATGCTGGGTGCGCTGCTGCTGCACCGTTTGCATTAAACTCAGCTTCTGCTTCAATAAATTTAGCTTCTGCGAATGTTAAAATAGAAACACTTCTATCTGCTTTGAAAACTGGATGAGGAATCTCCAAATCAGCACCATAAGTACTATCTCTTGGATCGCTTAAATTCTGCATGACGGTCTTAAATCTACCACCGACTTCAATATCATCACGTTGATCAATGTACTGAAACCAAGGAGCAGCGGCAGTTGCACTTTCTCCAAATTGAATACGAGCATCATCTGCCGCAGAATCAAAACCACCTGCATTCAAAGCCGCTAAAGCAGCAGTATATGCAGCAGCACCATTGCGTTTAGATAAGTGTAAACGTCCTCTTGCTTCTAATACATTTAGAAATTTAATCCATGATCCAGCATTACCGCCATAAATTAAATCATCTGCACCAGGAGGAAATCCGCCATTATCACCGTTTAAATCCGCTTTTGCAGAAGCAATCAAATCAAATATTGCATTATAAATTGATTCTTGTGTATCAAATTTTGGCTGGATTACATCCGTTCCTTGAAATGATTCGGAATATGGTGCATCACCAAATAAATCCGTCAACATCATCATTGAGTAAGCCTCTATTGCTTTTGATATTCCAGAATAGTGACCAAATCCACCTTCTTCTGCTAATCTTAACAATTGACGATTATCCATCAAAATACCACTGTAAAGGTTAGAACCCCACATTGAGTTTAAATCCGCTGGACGAATTCCGTAATCTTGAATTACCGCAAACTGACGACCAACCCCATCTAAATGTTGTGTGTAGATGCCTACATAGCGAGAAGCATCACCCCATATTGTATAGGCTAATCGTACCTGAATTTGAGGTAACAGTACATTCGGTGTGACTGTTACAGGATTATTTGGATCGACATTAATGTCTCCAAAATAACTTTCACATGATGTTAATGTCATTCCTCCAATTAGAAGCATTAACACATATAATTTTATATTTTTCATATAATGAATTCTTATTTTAATTAAATAATGTTTCAAGACATTAGATTTTCTAAAGTTTCTCCCTTAGGAATTAATTAGAATTAGAATGACAAATTAAAATCGCTTTAAAAATGTCAATTTATTTAATTCTAATTCCTTAATGATTTTCTAAGGGAGAATTTTTAACTAAAGGCAATCTATTTGTATCTTTTTTATTAGAATTTAACACTTAGTCCTAAAGAGTAACTTTTTACACCTGGCATTTGGAAATAATCCAAACCTTGACCGTTTGAGCTTGAACCTACCAAACTTGTTTCAGGATCAATCCCTGTATAAGGTGTAAATAATAATAAGTTTCTTCCTGTGAATGATAATGTCAAATCAGAAACGCCGTTGATAAGACTTCCAAAATTATAAGAAGCCGTTAAGAAACGTAAACGGTAAGAAGAGCCATCTTCAACGAAGTGTTCGGAAACTGCACCGAATCCACCACCGTTACCAGTGTACCAATTCTCATCAATTACAACTGGAATATTAGCAGCTGTAGAAGGATCTGAAGATAAAACACCTTCAAATGTTTCTGTTTTTCCTCTGTCTTCTGTGTTAGCAGAAGTACCGAAGAAGGTCATCGCTCCTTTTGTACCATTCCATAAATCTCCACCTTGCTTGATGTCAAATAAGAACTTAACGGTCAATTTTTTCCAACGAATCGTTGAATTAATACCCAATAAGAAATCAGGATTTGGATTACCGATTACTCTCGGCACATCATCCGCAATTGGAAAACCGTAATTTGGATTTGTTCCCGGATCACCTGAGTTATCAATAATCAAAGCACCGTCAGGATTGAAAGGTGCATCTGCATTAAAAACTGGGTTTCCAGCAGCATCGATATCATTTACTCTTTGGAAAGGATTACCAAGGATTTGTCCATACTCATATTCTGTTCCGTCATCGTCAGGAGCAAGATTATATACACCCGTACCTGCGAAACCATCTAAATATTGATTCTGTACGCCTTCAGGCAAAGATTTCACTAAAGTCTCCCAACTTGAGAAGTTAATTCCTAAATCCCAAGAAAAGTTATCCGTTTGTATTGGTGTCAAATTCAAAATAACTTCCGTACCAGTCGTTCCTAATTCACCAGCATTTACAATTGCTCTTTGGAAACCAGTTGAATTTGGAACATTAATCGCAATAATTTGATTGGACGATGATCTTGAATAATAGGTCGCATCTAATCCAATTCTATTCTTGAAGAACCGTAAATCTAATCCGAATTCAAGATCTGTTGTTAAAGATGGCGTTAAATCAAGATTTCCTTGTAACGGAGAGTAAGTATAACCAGTTGTTCCCAAGAAAGGAAACAAAATACCACTTGTCCAACCATCATTCAAAGAATAAATAGACTGATCATTATTAGGAACATTATAAATCGTTCCAGTTGAAAATGCTGCAGGTGCTCCACCTCCAACTTGTGCTAATGAAATACGTGCTTTACCAAATGATAAGATATCTGAACTTGGTAATAACTCACTAAATACAAAACTTAATGAAGCAGAAGGATAAAAAATATCAATATCACCTGCGTTAAACTCTCTGGTAGGAACGATTAATGAAGAAACCCAATCGTTACGTCCTGTTAAAGTTAAATATAAAAAATTCTTATATCCCAAATCTACACTACCAAACATAGAAAAGTTACGTTCTGGCGCTTGATCAACAGAAGCAACGACAGAAGAGGTATTTGCTAACTCACGGAAACCTGAAAAACTTAAATTATCCGCCTGTACGAAGTTATTTTTTAATTGTTTGTTCCAGAAATTTGTACCAACATTATAGCTTAAACTAAAGTCAGGAGATAATTTACCTGAGCCAGTTAAGTTAACATAAGCATCAATATGACTGTAATTATACTGATCCTCAATGACACGACCAGCACGCGCAGCATTTGAACCTCTTTCAAATTCTTGCTTACGATTATCTGAATAGAAATCAGTACCCAGTGTTGTACTTAAAGTAGCCCAAGGACTGAATTCATATCCTAAACGAACGTTACCAAACATACGATTTACATTATCTATAAAAGGCGTATTATTTACCGTCCAATAAGGATTATCGTACCCTGTATTCCCTCTATATGCACGTTGTAAACCGTTTGGAAACTGGTAAGCACCCGGTGAATTGACCGGATCATCGAAACCACCAGCATTATCAAAACTTGCAGGTGTTCTCATCAAACCTAACATGATACCAGAGGTATTTGAACCTTGCTGAATTCTACGACCGCCAGAGTTTACATAGTTTACAGAACCCGAAATAGAAAACTTATCAAATTGAGAAGAAACACTTAATCCAACATTTGTTCTATCAAAGGTATTCAAAGGAATAATTCCTTCTTGTGAAGTATTTGCAAATGAGAAACGATACGTTCCAAAATCTGATCCACCAGATAATGCAATACTATTATTATATGTTAATCCATTTTGAAAAAAGTTATCGGCATTATCAAACGCTTGAGCTTGCGCACCTGCACTCGGATCGTCTTGTCCAACAATTCTGCCTCCTGGATCAAACGCAAAGTCAGAACCATCATAATTTGTATCATCTATTCTTGCACCAAAACTTAGGGCAGTATTAAATCCTGAAGTTCCAGGATTAATAATCTGCCCTCCTGATCCTTGCCCATAAGTTAATTGTCTATCAACTAATTTATTGTATTGTGCAAGGGTAACATTTGAATTAAAATCAACTGTCATTTTACCTTTTTTACCTTTTTTGGTAGTAATCAAGATAACACCCCTTGCACCTTCGACACCATATAATGCCGTTGCTGCCGCACCTTTCAATACGGAAATAGACTCAATACTTCCTGGATCTAAATCCATACCACGGTTAGAGTTCGCAACCCCACCTAATGAACGCTCAGAAGAGTTTTCAGAATTATCTAAACGAATTCCGTCCACTACGATTAATGCCTCATTGTTTCCGTTAAAAGATGTTTGTCCACGCAAAACAATACGAGAACTTGCTCCAGCAGCTCCAGACGCTTGCGTAATTTGTACACCAGCAGCCTTACCAGCTAAACCATCTAAAAAATTTACGGAATTTGTTTCGGCAATATCCGCACCGTCCACTTGCTGAACAGCGTAACCCACTGCTTTCTCATCACGAGAAATACCTAACGCTGTAACCACAACATCATTTAATAAAATACCTTCTGAAATGACAACGTCTATAACGTTAGAAGCGCCCAAAGGCATTTCTTGTGTCGTAAACCCTGTATAGCTAAATACCAAAATATTTGAGCCATCGTCAGGAACGGAAATTTTGTACTTTCCGTCTAAATCTGTGATTGTACCAATAGTGCTACCTTTCACAACAACGTTCACGCTGATTAGCGTTTCACCGCTTTCATCGGTTACCGTACCTGTTATCGTTCTTTGTGCAAATGCACCTACTGTGAACAATAACACTCCGATAATTAGTGCAATTTTTTTCATGTAATATTGCTTTTAGTTAAAATAATAAAAAACCCACTCGCAAATTAATACCCATTTTTAATAAAACATTAACAAAACGTAAATAAAACTAAGTACCACCTTGGTAATAAATAGTTACAAAATAAACAATTTAAAAAATTAACAATATATAACAAACTAGCAAACAGGATTTTAAAATAAAAATATTTACTTATCCTATTTTTATAAAAATTAATATAGAAGTAGATTATTCGGAATATTTGTTAAATACACCTTTTTTTAGAACGAAAATTTGACCTTTTACTGCCTAATCAAAATAAAATTTTGATTTAAACCATTATAATAGGATTTAGTTTAAAATGTAGAATAATAAATGTGTTAAACTATTTAGGTATTATATTTTCAAGAAATTATTTAACATTTTATAATTAAATGTTAACAATAAATAGCTCTTTGAGAAATAAGTTAACCTATACAATATCAAAAAAAAAGGCTTCCCTCTTTCGAGCGAAGCCTTTTTTTTAATATAATTACTAATCTAAAAAGTAACTAAAAATTAGTTAACGTCCCAGAATATTTTAGTCGTAGGAAGATCGCCACCGATTGCAGTAGCAGCAGCGTCGATACTTTCTCTATTTAAAGAATATTCAGTTACAGGATAAGTGTAACGTGTAGGAGGTAACAAACCAACTGCAGCAGCTACGTTAAGCGTAGGATAGTCATACAATCTGTATGTAGCGTAACCTTCAAAACCACGGTTGTATAAAGCCAACCATTTTTGCATCGCAATTTTTTCTTTCCAATCAGCACCAGCAGCAGTTGCATAAACGACACTTACTTGTGCAACATAAGTAGTTGCGTCAGCAGCAGAAACGCCCCATTCCGCTAATGAACTATTGATACCAGCATAGTAGTGATCTTCAACTGTACCACCACCTACTGAATAGCCACGAGAAACCGCGTCAGCTAATAAAAACTCAACTTCAGTATAATCCATGATTGTACCTGGAAGTGTTTTATCGTGCATGATCGTACCTACGTGTGAATATGCGGAAAAAGGACTATTTGCCCCGTAAGTACCTCCGATAGGATTACCAGTTGTTGCATCATAAGGAGCATCAAAGTAAGTCGCACGGCGAGGATCATTCAACGTATTCATATAATCAACAACAGTGTTAGCAGCAACAAAATCATCACGACCTGACTGTACTAAATCTTCCCAAAGAGGATTTGTATTCGGTGGAGCATCTTGGTAAGCAATTTCGAAATCATCAGCAGATGAAGTGAAAACACCAGCAGCAACAGCAGCTTCAGCGGCCGTTTTTGCAGCAGCATTATCCGTATCTGCTACACGAATTGCAATACGTAAACGTAAAGAATTAGCAAATTTTTTCCATTTCGTAGCGTCACCACCATAAATCAAATCAGATTCACCCATTGTTGTTTGACCGTTAAGGTCATTAGATACCGTTCCTAATCTTGCTAACAAGTCAGCATAGATTGTTGCAGCATCATCATAAGCTGGTGTATCGTCATCTCCTAATGCAGCACCATAAGGTATATTGCCGAAAAGGTCAACTAAGACGTGGAATGAATAAATTTCTAAAACATCACACATTGCCATTTGAGCCTTTTTGTCAGCTGCTAATAAAGTAGCATCAGCCGAAATAATTGCTTTTGCTGCTCTTCCGTCACGAATAACCGTAGCATAAAGCATATCCCAAGTACTACCATTAGAGTTACGAGTTACTAAATCGTAATTCGCCTCATCGGTATAAGTTGTTTCCGTCCAATATTGTGACCATAATCTAAGATTATTTTCATTCACATTGGTACTTACCATGTAATCAAACATCTCCACAGTCGCATTAGCGAAAAGTGTACCCGCAGGAACATTTGACGGGTTTTTAATATCCACATTCGCCTCTGTTAGATCTGTACAAGCAGATAGGGCAAATGTCGTAAGAAGAACTATAAGAATTTTTTTCATCTTTATTATTTTTTTGTGTTAAAGTTAAAGAACACACAAGGCATAAGTAAAGCCTATGCTTTGTCGTTTTCTTTTAATTATATATTAGAATTTAACACTTACATTAACACCAACTTCTCTAACAGCAGGATAAGCACCTGATTGATTACCTTGGAAGTTACCAGAACTTAAACCTGACTCAGGGTCAGAATAAGTACTTGATTTGTAAATAATCCAAAGGTTACGTCCCACTAATGAAACATTTACACCAGTGAAAGGGCTACCAGTTAATTGAGCAGCAGGTAATGAATACGTCAAACTAACCTCACGTAATTTTATGAAAGTTGCATCCCAAATATGGTATGCGTTTGGCGCACGAGCATAACCTAAAGCACTACGGTAATCACTTCCGAAAAATGCTTCTGTATTCGGAGAATAAGTAGGATTTCCGCTTCCGTCTGTACCAGTTTGGGTAACCGCACCGTCAATGATGAATCCACCACCGTCAGAAGGTAAATCTCTAACACTATTACCGTTGCTATTTTCTTCTGCTGTAAAATCATAAATACCAGTAGCGTAACCGTACCAAGTATCTAATGAGAAGAAGTCTCCTCCTTTTTGCATATCAACCAAGAAGCTGAAAGCTAAGTTTTTGTATGTAAAACGGTTATTAATACCACCTTTCCAATCTGGATTGATGTTACCAATTACTCCCGGAGTCGTTGTTCTTAGGTATCTAACACCATCTACGTTATGTGCTTCCACTACTGGACTTGCACCTACTGATGGATTTCCGTCAGCATCGTAGCTATCATATACATAATCAGAACCCCAAATAGAACCAAATGACTCACCAACAGTTGCGTTGATCGTTACACCACCTTGTACAGACGCTAACTGTAAGTTAGACTGTCCTTCGTATAATTCGATTACTTTGTTACGGTTTCTTGCCCAATTGATAGCAACATTCCAAGAAAAATCTCTTGTTTTAATAGCTTTTATAGTCAAAGCTACCTCAACACCTTTATTCTCAATATTACCTGCATTTACAAATTTAGACAAAGAACCAGTTGAACCTGATACGGTTACAGGGATAATTTGGTTTAATGTATTTGATTGGTAAACTGATGCATCTAAACCAATTCTATTGTTCCAGAAATACATCTCAACACCTGCCTCAATATTATTCGTTTCCTCAGGTAATAAGCCTTCATTATTTTGTCTTGATGGAACTGATGACAAAGGACCATCGAATGGTGTTCCCATCAAATAAACATCATCAATACTTGCAAAAGGAGCGTCATTACCTACTCGTGCATAATTCAAACGAACTTTACCAAAGTCAATAAATGAAGAATTGATTACTTCAGAGAAGATAAAACTCAATGACGCAGAAGGATAGAAATATCCGTTACCGCCTGATGGTAACGTGGAAGAATAATCTTGACGAGCTGTTAAATCTAAGTATAACATATTCGAAAATCCTATTGTACCACGAGCATAGAAACCATTCACATCAATTGGTGATGCTGTTTCCGTAGGTGATTCGATACCACTTACACTATTACCTAAAGCATATAATCCTGGTACAACTAAACCACCATTCGTTTCAGCAAAAATGCTTGTACGATTTGAGCGACGAAGGTTAGTACCAATCATACCACTTAAATTGATTTTATCACCAGTGCCTAAATATTTATTAGCATTCAGGAATAAATCAAAGTTATTTTCTTCAAAAGATCTGTTGTAACGGCTATATTTCGCTACATCTACTGAACCTACTGCGATGCGCTCTTCTTGAACTTCAGAGTAACGGTCAGTTGTTACTCTACCTACTAAATTCAACCAATCTGTAACTTCATATTGTAATTGTATATTACCGAAAATACGAGAACGGTTATCCGTAGAGTAGTTTTCAGAACGATTAAAATAGAAATTATCAAAATAGTTCGGCGTAGTTGGGCTTGACGGATCATTTGGCCCTTTTGGATTCCAACTAATATTTAATCCAGTCTCATCATAAGCACGTTCTAAATCTGCAATATCTACACCTACGTTGTACCATTGACGGAAAGATTGATTCACATTTCTGTTATCGTATCCTGTTCCGTAACGACCTAAACCTTCTGTGTAAACATAATTAACGGATGACGTAACTGTCAACTTATCATTTACATCATAACCAGCACTAAGTGAAACCGTATTTTTGGTAATATTACTGTTTGGTAAAATACCTGACTGATTAAAGTTCGTATAACTTAAACGGTAAGAACTTTTATCTGTTCCACCATCAATTGCTACGTTTGTGTTGTAAGTAGCTGATGTTTCGTAGAAAGATGTTGGATTATTAGCTCCTGCAGTGAAAGGAAACTTTGTCGCATACCAATCTGGCATTTGTGGGTAATATGAGCGCCAGTCATAAACAGCAAGATTAGGATCGAATGCAGATCCATAAGAAGCATCTTCATAAGTAGGCGTTGATAATCCTACACCATCTCCGAAATCAAATTCTTCCAAGCCACCGTTTGCATAGAATTGACCGTAACCTGGGCCATACTTATCTTGGTAACGAGGCATTGTTGATTTGTCGATTTGACCGAAAGTAACACCTGTTCCTACGGTTACACCCAAACCTTTTCTCTTTTTACCTTTTTTGGTAGTAATCAAAATAACACCATTCGCCGCACGAGAACCGTACAAAGCTGTCGCTGCTGCACCTTTCAATACGTTGATTGTTTCGATGTCTTCAGGATTAATATCCATCGCTGCATTACCGTAATCATAACCACCACGACCAGTCTGCTGATTAGTAGTATTCGTGTTATCATTACTCATCGGGATACCATCTACAACAAATAACGCTTGATTGTTACCAGTCAAAGATTTGTAACCACGAATAATAACGTTAGAAGAACCACCCATTTCGTTACTACGGCGAATATCAACACCCGCTACTTTACCCGAAAGTGAGTTAATGAAGTTGGCATCTTTTACAGTTGTAACTTCATCACCACTTACTTCTTGAGTCGCATAACCTAATGATTTCTTTTCCCGCTCAATACCTAATGCCGTTACAACGACATCATTTAAAAATATACCTTCTAATAACTGTACATCCTCTACATTAGATGCTCCTAACTCAACATCTTGAGAAGAAAAACCGGTGTAACTGAATACCAAAGTATTAGAACCTTCTGGTACTTTAATCAAATATTTACCATCTAAATCTGTGATAGCACCTATTGATGTACCTTTTACGACAACGTTTACGCTAATCAGGGTTTCACCCGATTCATCCGTTACCGTACCTGTTACTGTTCTTTGTGCGAACATAGCTGTAGTAGCTACAAACAATAACATTGCTACAATTAGTGAGAATTTTTTCATGCAATATTGCTTTTAGTTAATAATATTAAAAATTGCTTCGGGGGTAAATCTAAGTTAATTTTTAAATTAATGTTAACTTTAGCGAAAAATCTATCTTGGTCATAATTACACTTAGATTGGTACAAACAATACATATTAATATTTTCACAATACCCAAACCACTGATAACCAATTTTTTAAACTTGAACAAATTTTACCTTTTAAAATTAGAATAATTTTTTATTCAAAATATTATTCCGAATCAATATTAAATTAATGTTAAATAAGTATATTATTTTGAACAAATCGAAATATAGAAATATTATTTTTCAATAATGCTATTAATTGATTTTTTATCTGTCATTTTTTTAATTTTGAAATGTTAAATTTTGAGGCAGTCATTTTTTTTGACTTAAATAGTATAAAAATTTCTGTTTTTAGTTAAAAGCAAGTTATCTCAACACCTCAAACCCGTCACTTAATTTACAAATAACGTCTTGACTTTTTGATATTCAAAAATTACAATAACGAAACAAATCAATGATATTGACGAAAGTCAATTTGAAATCATATTATAATAATAGTATATTGAAGCAGTAAATAATACGGGTCAAGGCATTTCGGTTTTACAGTATCAGAATCTAATGCAAAACAAAAAATACCTTTACCAAGATACCTTATATATACTTATACCAAAAAATAAAACGATGATGAACAACAAGCGAAATATCTTAACGATTGCCTTTGTCGCAATTGCATTTGTCGCCTTCTCGCTCACGCTGAGTAGCTACAAAACGTATCAAACCAAACAGAAAACCATGTTGAAATTTATGAATGACGATTATCCCGAATTGTGGAAACAAGTCGATTCGCTGGATAAACTTGAACAGCCAAAATCTGCTCTTAAAATCGTGGACAAGATTTACGAAAAGGCAGCGAAAGATAAAAATCCAACCCAAATCATTAAATCGACCATTTATCTAAATAGTTATAATGCGATGCTGGAAGAGGGCGGTTTGGTGAAATCTATTAATAGAATGTCCGAACAGGCGGAAAAGGCAGATTTTCCTGTAAAACCGATTTTGCAATCTATGTTGGCGGAAGCCTATCAAGGTTATTTTAGTAATCAACAATGGAAAATCCGTGACCGCTCAGCCACAGCGAATTTTGAAAAGACGGATATTCAGACTTGGTCTGAAAATGATTTTGTCGAAAAAGCGGTGGAATTATACCTCGCTTCGTTGGGTGACAAACGCATCAAACAAGTGAAATTGACGGGTTTTAGCGAAATTTTATATAATTCCGATAAAGACGGCATCGCACTTCGTTCGACGCTTTACGACTTTTTGGCGCATCGTGCGGTTGATTATTTTTCTAATGAACAAACCTATTTAACCAAACCTGCTTACCAATTTACGATTGATAAATCAGAATATCTTGCGGAAGCGGACGCATTTTTAAAATTAGAAATCGAAACAAAAGATACGACTTCGTTGAAGCATAAAGCGATGTTGATTTATCAAGATTTGATAAAAATCCACTTGAATGATGCCGATAAAAGTGCGTTGATTGATGTCGATTTAAAGCGGTTGGATTTTGTTTATACCAATTATAATGGTGTCGATAAAAATAATTTCTACGAAGCGACTTTGCAAAATATGCAAAAACACTATTTGGAAAATCCGATGTCTGCCGAAATTGCAGCCAAAATTGCGAATTTGTATGTTGCTGATGCTTCAAGTTACGACAAAAACAAAGGCGATGAATACAAATGGCATTATAAAACGGCTTACAATATCGCAACCGATGCGATTAAAAAATATCCAAACTCAATTGGTGCAAGTCAATGTCAAGCGATTGTTGCCAATATCCAACAAAAATCATTAAGCGTTACAATGGAACAAGTAAGTGTTCTGAATGAACCGATTTTGGCAATTGCCTATTATCGAAACGTCGAAAAAG
>Ga0222647_1000338_pt1 | contig 23157 bp, 20 predicted proteins | sample AntAcemetagen333_FD_179864 | JGI IMG/M metagenome (GOLD analysis project Ga0222647, IMG submission 179864) | Saline water microbial communities from Ace Lake, Antarctica - #333 | ecosystem: Environmental > Aquatic > Non-marine Saline and Alkaline > Saline | place: Antarctica: Ace Lake...
AACGCAGTAAATATGCGATTTAGAATGCCGGTGAAATTCCAATTATTTTAATCTCCCCACTAACATAAAAAAAGGACCAATAATCATCTGATTATTGGTCCTTTTTTTGCCATAATTTTCCTAACAATACGAAATACCAGTTTCATTCCATACTCTATCTATAAAATTTAACAACGAATGACTACCCAGAAATTGCTGATGAAGAATGTTAAAATTAACCCATAAAAAAAATGGCCATTCATCACTGAAGAGCCATCCATTAATCTATTTCTGTGTACTTATACTTAACTAAGAACTTCAGCCATTTTAGCCCCTATTCCTGCAGGAGAGTCTACTACGTGGATTCCACACTCTCTCATTATAGCTTTCTTAGCAGATGCAGTATCTTCATCCCCACCTACGATAGCACCTGCGTGCCCCATCGTACGTCCAGCTGGAGCTGTTTCTCCAGCTATGAATCCTACTACTGGTTTAGTACCATGCTCTTTTATATAGCGAGCAGCTTCGGCTTCCATACCTCCACCTATTTCACCTATCATCACTATTCCTTCTGTCTCTGGATCATTCATAAGAAGCTCTACAGCCTCTTTCATAGATGTACCTATGATAGGGTCTCCACCTATACCTATAGCAGTAGTACATCCCATACCAGCTTTCACTACTTGGTCTACCGCTTCGTACGTAAGTGTACCTGACTTAGATACTATACCTATTTTACCTTTCTTGAATATAAATCCTGGCATGATGCCTACCTTAGCTTCATCTGTAGTGATAATACCTGGACAGTTAGGGCCTATTAGTCTACTATCAGTATTATCTAAGTAAGCCTTTACTTTTACCATATCAGCTACGGGTATACCTTCTGTAATACACACTATTACTTTGATACCAGCTTCTGCCGCTTCCATTATAGCATCAGCTGCAAATGGTGGTGGCACAAAAATAATACTTGTATCAGCACCTGTGACCTTCACAGCATCTTCTACAGTGTTAAACACTGGCTTATCCAAGTGAGTCTGACCTCCCTTACCAGGAGTCACTCCTCCTACTACCTGTGTACCATATTCTATCATCTGACCAGCGTGGAATGTACCTTCGCTACCTGTGAATCCTTGAACGATTATCTTAGAATCTTTATTTACTAAAACTGACATAATTTTTCGAAGAGCAAAGGTATATTATTTACCTACATGTGAAAGCGTAAAATCCCCGCTCGCTAGACGAGTAGAAAGATACCTTTCATCGGATTCATTACGCAATTCGTTAAACAAAAGGTACTTTGCTTTGCATAGTACCTTTCTATATACATATATGCATAACCTAATGAAGATAGAAAACACACAATCTCAAATGCAAAAGGGAGTCCTAGAGTACTGCATACTCACCCTGACTAGCAATGGTGAGGTATATACTTCAGACATAATCAAGCACCTCAAAGAAGCAAAACTCATAGTGGTAGAGGGTACTTTGTGCTACGCTGTTATACTATTCATCCTTGACAGTACTGTGCAGGTCAATGTGAAATCAGTTTTTCTTTCTTGGCTCATTTGTCTTGCCTTATTTATAGGAATAGCTATCTACTCTGCAAGTAATTTAAATATAGAGCTTTTCAAAAATTTAGCGAACAAATAAGAGATAAGCCTAGATATAATATAGAGCTCAATATAAAGGAAGCACCTCCTACATCGCCCCTTGTGTCAAAGGACGGACCACCCAAAATGTTTCAAAAAACCATAACCCCTGATACCATAATTCTAAACTCAGAACCTCTGTAATCTAAGGATTTGTAATTGAGTAATTTTCACTGCATAAACAATAGATACACTTCCCTTACAACGAAAACTAATAAAGGCTAGTGCTCAATTGTGTCAAACAATTTTGACAAGATGAAGCGTGTACATAACCTTTTATCAAACTATTCGTAAATTTGACGCTTACAATGGCAAAAATAGAAGTTAACGGTAGTACGATGGATGTACTACGTAATAATCAGGAACTCGTACTAAATGGCGAGAGTATCCCCCACGACTTAATCTCTTTACCCGATGGCACCTTCCATCTCACAGTAGAGAATAAATCCTATACCATAACTGTATTAAGTAAAGACACCGCTGCTGGATCTATGAGTTTATCTATAAATGGCCGAGTAGTGAAGACTACCCTCCATAATAAACTAGCCGAACTGCTAAAGCGTATGGGTATGGAGTCAGGGAAGAAAAAACTGAAAGAAATGAAGGCACCTATGCCTGGTCTAGTATTAGATATACTAGTAGCTGCTGGAGATATAGTGACTGAGGGCCAAGAACTTATAGTCCTAGAAGCTATGAAAATGGAGAATGCTATAAAATCACCTCAAGAAGGGACCATAGCATCTATAGAAATTAATAAACAAGACAAGGTAGAAAAGAATCAGATTCTAATACTCTTTGATTAGCGGTCATCTCATATAAGTAGATGTGACCAAGTCACACCATCACTGTATATACTCTAAACAGTATAAACCCACATAAAATGAAAAAACTCTTCACAACTTTACTAGTTCTTTTTACCACGATCGTATTTGCACAAACCTTAGAAGAAGCTAAAACCAACCTTGCCAAAGCAGAAACAGCACTAGCAACTCAAGAAGCTGCAGTAAAAGCTGCTCAAGCAAATGTAGCAGCACTTACTCCCCCTGTCCATTGGGAAAAAGGAGGATTTGCAGCACTTAACTTCAACTCCCTAGGCCTTACTAACTGGGCTGCGGGGGGTATCTCTTCTAATTCTGTGAACATACTAGGGAACATACACCGAAACTATAAAAAAGACAAAGTAGAATGGCTAAACAACCTAGATATGGCGTATGGACTTATCCAAAACAAAGGAGAAACACTACGTAAGAATGAAGATAATATAGACTTCCTGACTAAAGGAAATTATGGTATCACTAAGAAACTTTCTTACTCAGTACTGTTAAACTTCAAGTCACAATTTGCCCCAGGCTTTGACTTTACAGATTCAAATTTAAGTGACGATGACAGACCGGAAATATCAAAGTTCTTTGCACCTGCATACCTCACTACGTCTGTGGGATTAAACTATAATGTGACTGATAACTTCTCTATTTACCTATCTCCAGCTACAGGTAGATTTACTTTCGTAACAGATGATTCTATAGCAGCTCAAAACATTTACATCCCAGCGGCATTAGATGATGCTGGTAACTCATTTTATGAGCCCAATTTCAGAGCAGAATTTGGAGCATTATTTAATGCTCGATTTGCTAAAGATTTAACTAAAAAAATCAACCTTACTTCCACACTTAATCTTTTTAATAACTTCACAGATGTAAACAAAGATAATAGAATGAATGTAGATGTAAACTGGGAAACTATGATAAACATGAAGCTTACAAATTATTTGGGAGCTAGTTTATATACCAACCTAATCCATGATAATGACATCGCTGTATCACTTTTTGATGGTGAAACACCCAAGTTAGATAGCGATGGCAACCAACTCACAGGTCCGCGTACACAGTTTAAAAGATTGCTAGGTTTAGGCGTGCAGTACAAGTTTTAAAAATATTCTTACCCCGTTTTTTGGAATGTAGTATTCAGCCAAACTAAATACACCTCCAAAACTTAATACGATGGCTATAGATAATCACGCTTTAGCCACGAACTTGTCAGTTTAGACATATGGCCACAATGCCTAATACAATCTAATCTTATAACACTACATTTGCGATCAATGATAAAAAGAAAATTGTTATATATACTTCCTTTACTCGTGTTTTCTGCGTGTAAAGACGACGAGGCTGAAGCAATACCCGTGAAAGAAGAGGTAGCCACACTAGAAAGTATTCCCGCCTTTTACACTGAAGGCAATAGAGAAGAACCTGATTTTACAGTGATAGCTGAACGATCAGACCGTGTCCAAGAACCTCAGGACTTAGATTTTCATCCTACTAGAGCGAATGAACTTTGGATTTTAAACAAGGGTAATAATAGTGGAGGTAGTACAGTTACTATTTCTAATGTCGGACTCACTAACCAGTCTGAGCTTTGGAGAAAAGATGGCAATGCATATCATTTCATGGCATTTCCTTCAGCTATATCATTTAGTAAAACCAACGAAAACTTCGGCACCACAGCTAATATACAAGACGCTAATAGACAGGGAGGTACCTTTACTGGACCATCTCTGTGGAGTAGTGACATGAGCATATATGCTCAGGACCCTGGCAATGATGCAGATGGCGTACCATTAAACGGTAGCCACCTAGACATGCTGCATGGAAGTCCATACAGCATGGGTATGGAGTCTGATGAAAATAACGCTTTTTGGGTGTTTGATAGCTATAACGGACACATCGCTTGGTATGATTTCGCTGCAGACCACGGACCAGGATATCATGACCACTCAAATGGTATAATTTACAGGTATGTAGAGATGCCACTTACCAGAGACCCATCTGGTATACCTTCACATATAGTAGAGGATGACGTTAGCAGTATCTTATTCGTATGTGATCCTGCTAATAGCAGAATCCTATGGATGAATACTTCTTCTGGAAAGATCAATAAAACTATCCCACTTATAAATGAGCAATTAGCTAGCCACCAAGAAATGAAAGGGTTAGAATGGGGAGTATTCACTGATACTGGTTTAGACAAGCCTTGTGGAATAGAAATAGTGGGAGACATACTATACGTAAGTGACAATGCTACTGGAGAAATAATAGCATACCACAAAGAGACTAAAGTAGAGCTGGCTAGAGTAACAGCCAGTACAAAAGGAATCATGGGACTCAAAGCAGATAAGGACGGAGTACTATTCTTTGTGAATGCTGAAACTCACGATGTAGTACGTGTAGATCCTAAGTAAGCCAATCCCAATAGAATAAATAAATAACCCTTTCAGTGCAAAATGGTTATTTATTTATTCTATTATATTTGTGGCGTGAGGGTTAAAAAACTTTTTCTGCAATACATCGCAATACTTATGAGTATCTCCATATTAACGGGGACTATTGGTATTTCTGCAGATTTTCATATCTGTCAAGGAAAAGTGAAAACTTTTAGCTTTTTTGGGGAAGCGAAAAAATGCACTGACATGGAGGCTGATATTCTTTGCACAAAATCAACAGAAATACAGGTTAATAAAAAGGAATGCTGCACCAATGAAACATTGTACAGTGCTACTTCATTTCAATCAGAAGCAGATGTAACCAACACCTCACAAACCATTACTATTCACCCTCACTACCCAATTAAAAATACTAATCTTGTGGCTTCGAATCTACAAGTAAATGAATGGAAAGTTCCTCACCCACCACTCATTAGGCAACAAAGTTCACTTGTTATCGCCTATCAAAATTTCCTAATATAGGATTCACTTACCTTTCTTGCAGAGCAGCAATTTACCGCTCTAGTTTTATACTGAAGTTCTCATACTTTGGTAAATATTTATAATAATAAAAAGAAAATACAGTGAAATCAATACTATTAAAAACAACACTCATGCTAGCACTTATAGGGTCTATGACCGCTTGCTCTAGCAACACCAATTCTGAAAATGATAAATCTGGCAAAGAGTACACCTCTGCTTATATCTGCCCTATGCACTGCGAAGGAAGCGGCAGCGATACTGCTGACACTTGCCCTACCTGTGGAATGGATTACGTAAAAAACAATAAATAAAAAGAAATAAAATGAAAAAATTAATTGCAATCTCAGCCGTACTATTCTTAACGGTAAATATTTTCGCTCAAAAGGATGTGACACTTAAAATCAACCATAATCTAGGGACAAGTGCTTTTGCATTTAATACAGAAGCCCAAAACGATTTAGGTCATAAATTCAAGTTGACTCGACTAGAATACTACATCTCCGGAATCAGTATTACGCACGATGGAGGTATAGAAACGAAAGTTTATGATACATATATATTGGCAAAAGCAAACCCAGCTAGTAGTATACTTCTGGGCAATTTAGATGTCACCAAAATTGAGTCTATCAACTTTTCTATCGGAGTAGATCCTAGTGTTAATAACGGTGATCCAGCTGCTTGGGAATCTTCACACGCTTTATCTCCTAAGTCTCCTTCCATGCATTGGGGTTGGGCTGCAGGATACAGATTTGTGGCTCTAGAAGGAAAATCAGGAGAAAATTTTGCTCAAGATTTTCAGATTCACGCATTAGATAATAAAAACTACTTCAAACAAAGTATTCCTGTAAGCGGAGAAGAGGTAGAAGGATCATTAGTCATCACTTTAAATGCAGATTATACAAAGGCAATTTCAGGTATGAATATGGAAAGTGGTCTAGTAGAACATAGTGGAAGTGGCGAAGCTGCAAAATGCTTGAGGTTATTTCAAACCAGCGTTTTTACTAATTCATCTGGAGAAGGAAATACCTTGTCCGTAGAAGACGTGAAAGTTTCAGATGCTTTTAGTGTTTATCCAAACCCATCAAACGGCACAATCCAAATTAAGCTAAATGATAAACGGTTTCAATCTGCAGATATTAAAGTGACTAACATTCTAGGTGAGACGATAAAAGAGGTGAAGGCTATTCAAGCTAATGAGAACTTTACTATTAAATCTCCCGGTATTTATTTCCTTACGATTGCAAAAGAGGGCCTTCTAAGTACTGAAAAAGTAATAGTTCAATAGAATAATTGAGAAGTAGGAAAACCATATTGAGTATTCTGGTTGCGGTGGTGCTGTCTAGTTGTCAAAAAGACAACTTATTTAAAGCACCTTTAACTGTGGACGAATTTGAATTGCCAGTCGGTTTTCCTACTATTTCTTATCCTGAAGATAATGGGTATACCACTGCTAGGTGGGAACTAGGAAAGAAGTTGTTTTATGACAATGTACTATCCATAGATAGCTCTATAAACTGCGGCACTTGTCATAAGTCTTCGCTAGCCTTTAGTGATGATGTATCTTTCAGTGATGGAGTAAAAAAACGTCCCGGCACTCGAAATTCTCCGACACTAGCCAATGTAGCATACCACCCTTACCTTACAAGAGAAGGTGGGATTCCTAGCTTAGAAATGCAAGTACTTGTTCCTATTCAAGAACACAATGAATTCGATTTCAATATCGTAGATGCAGGAAAAAGATTAATGCAAGACAGCGTATACATAGCGATGAGTCAATCGGCCTATGATAGAAAGCCAGATTATTATGTGATAACACGTGCTTTGGCAAACTTTGAAAGAACTCTTATTAGCGGGAATAGTCCCTATGATAAGTATACTTTCCAAAACAAAACCAGTGCTTTGAGCGAAGATGAGAAAGCAGGAATGAATCTTTTTTATAGTGAAAAAACAAACTGCTCAGGATGTCATTCAGGCTTCAATTTTACGAACTATACATTTGAAAATAATGGATTATATGCGGAGTATACTGATGAAGGCAGAAGGAGATTAACTAATAAACCTGAAGATGAAGCCTTGTTTAAGGTTCCAACTTTAAGAAACATAGCATTGACTGCACCTTATATGCATGACGGTTCTATAGCATCACTTGATGCTGTTATAGAACATTATAATACTGGCGGACTACTGCATATTAACAAAAGCAACCTAATCAAACCCCTTAAATTAGCGGAGGTAGAGAAGGAGCAGTTGCTCGCTTTTCTGAACAGTCTTACTGACAATGATTTTATAACGGAAGAAATATTTAAAGAAAAATGAAATTAAAAATAATAATTTTCAGCATCCTTTTTACCAGTATTGGGGTAATGGTAGGATGTAAAGATAATGATACTGTGGAGCCTGATACGGTGAATCACGATACTACACCCTATCTATTAATGTATGGAAGTTTCCCTACTCCTAATATAGCAGCAGATAATCAACTGACCCTGCAAGGAGTAAAACTAGGACGTATGCTTTTTTATGAAAAGATGCTATCAGGTGATGGTACACAAGCATGTGCAAGTTGCCATTTGCAAGAATTTGCGTTTACCGATACGGCCAAATTTTCTACAGGTATACGAGGCAACAAAGGAGGAAGACACGCCATGAATGTGTTTAATATGGCTTGGAATGAAAATAAGTTTTTCTGGGATGGAAGAGCACACCTTTTAAGAGACCAAGCATTACTTCCCATACAAGATGAACTGGAAATGGACGAAACCCTTGAAAATATGGTAGCCAAATTAAGTGAAAGTCAAACATATAAAGATCAATTTACACGTGCTTTTGGAAGTGATGAAGTAACAAATGAGAAAGTCTCTCTAGCATTAGAGCAATTTATGAATTCTATCACTTCTACCAATTCTAGGTATGATGATTTCCTATCGGACACCACCGTATTTAATGCCAGTGAAAAAAGAGGATTTAGTCTGTTTACTATGGAATACAATCCCTTCTTTCCTGAAAAAAGTGGTGCCGACTGTCAGCACTGCCATAGTGGGTTCAATTTCGAAAATGATAAATACATGAATAATGGTCTAGATAGCGACGGTCAATTTGCCGATAACGGTAGAGAAAAAGCTACCGAAGATGCTAGAGATAAAGCTAAATTTAAAGTTACCAGTTTAAGAAATATTGCCCTTACTGCACCGTACATGCATGATGGTAGATTCCAATCCTTAGAAGAAGTAGTAGAGCACTATAATTCTGAGATCAAAGCCTCAGCTACTCTAGACCGAGCTTTGGAACAAACTAGAGAAAAAGGACTTTTCCTTACAGAACAAGATAAAACAGACCTAGTGGCTTTCCTTAAAACTTTAACGGATAAGGACTTAACCACTAATCCTGAATATTCAACACCATTTTAAAACAATTAAAACAATTAAACAATGAAAAAAGCAATTAAAGCAATCACACTCGTATTCCTATTAAGTGTAGTATTTACGTCGTGTAAAAAAGAGAAAGAAACTGTAGAACCTGAAAAAACTTCTAGAAATGATGTTCCAGAGTTTTTTGCAGAAGCAGATGCAAGTATTTGGGGAGTAAATCAACCTACTCTACTAGTAATGTCTTCTAGCCAATCTCGAATAAGTAAACCAACAGATTTAGATTTTAATCCTTCTCGCTTAGGTGAGCTATGGATTACAAATGAAGGAACAGAAAATACCGGAGGAACTACAGTAAGGATTCCAGACATTCAATCCTCAGAGCTAGAATACGATTACCGCAAAGATGCAAACTCGTGGCATTTTATGGCATTCCCTACAGCCTTAGCCTTTAGTGAAAACGGAGATTGGGCAACGTCTACAGGAATTTTAGACGCAAATAGGAATGGGGGTTCTTACACTGGTCCTTCATTATGGTCAGGTGATTTAGATGTATATGCTAAGCCTAGTGGAGGCAATGGAAGTCATTTAGACATGATACACGGCAGTCCCTATTCTATGGGTATCGCTAGCGAATCAAATAATGCCTACTGGGTTTTTGATGGATATAACAAGCATATCTGCAGATATGACTTTGGTGGTGATCATGGAGCTGGTGGTGCAGACCATGACGATGGTGTGCTTCAAAGATTTACAAATATCTCTGTCAAGAAAAATGGTTCTACTCCGAGTCACATGCTCATGAACGAAGATAGAACGATACTATACGCTGTAGATGGCGGGAATAATAGAGTGTTAAAAATTGATGTGAGTTCAGCAACTAAGAAAGGAAACTTAGCACTGACTAACGAACAACTTGCGGAACATTCAGAATGGAATGCTGATTTTGAAGTTCTAATTGAAGATGACTTTTTCAACTTCTGCGGTATTGCTATTTCAGGGAATCGCTTGTTTTTAAGTGACAATACCAATGGAAATATCAAATGTATTGACCTAACTACGGACAAAGAAATAGCTAATATAGAAACAGGCATAGAAGGCATAACAGGTCTTTCTGTATATGAGAACCGTATCTATTTTGTTTCGTATAACGAAAATGCTTTGTACCGAATTGACCCGAAATAAATAAAATGAAAGCACTTATTCTTTTTATCTTCAGTGCAAATTTATGTTTGGCTCAGAGCCAGATGTTACTTCCAAGTGTACTCTCGGGCGACAGTATAAATATTGATTTGCAAGAAGGTTTCCATCAGTTTTATAGTGGTATTAACACTCATACAATGGGGGCGAATGGTTCTATATTAGGTCCTACAGTGATACTAAAACAAGGAGATTTAGTAAATTTTGCTGTTGAAAATAATTTGCCCGATACCACGACAATCCACTGGCATGGGCTACATGTAGCTCCATCTAATGATGGCGGTCCACATACCTATATTACACCGGGGAGTACGTGGCATCCTAGTTTTACTATCTTAGATAAAGCGGCTACTTATTGGTACCATCCTCACCTACATCACAAGACAGACAAGCACGTGAGCAAAGGCATAGCGGGAATGATCATTGTACAAGATAATGAAGAAGCTGCTTTAAATCTTCCGAGGACGTATGGAGTAGATGATTTGCCTATTGTGATGCAGACGAAAGGTTTTGATAGTAGCAAGGAGATTCTGGTGCACACCAATACAGACAATGTAGCCATGGTGAATGCTACAATAGATGCCTATTATGATGTACCTGCACAGGTCATACGACTTAGGCTTTTAAATGGTTCTAGTCAAAGAGCATTTAACGTGGGGCTAAGCGATGATATTAGCTTCCATCAAATAGCGTCAGATGGCGGATTACTAGACAAGCCAGTAGCACTTACTAGACTATTGCTTTCCCCTGGAGAGCGAGCAGAAATCCTTATTAACCTAACAGAGAAACAAGGGAATACCGTTTATCTGAAAAGTTTTGCAAGTGAAATTCCTAACGGGATTTATGGGGCTACTTCTCCTGGCATGATGAGTCAAATGACTCTAACTGGATATGCACCTAACCCGCTTAATGGGACCGATTTTGACTTGCTAAAACTAAACGTAAAATCACCTACGAGTGCTGCTATTAATACCATCCTAAGCACTTTGGTAAGCAATGTAAGAATACCTGAGAATCATGCTGACATTACTCGAAGCCTGACTCTAAATCCTGCTACAATGGGCATAAACCAACTAAACGGAGGGTTTCAGATAAATAATACTGCATTCGATATGGATGTAGTAAATTATACTGTACCACTAAACAATACCGAAATTTGGTCTATAATAAATAACTCAGCAATTGCACATCCATTTCATATACATGATGTACAGTTTTACATATTGGATCGTAATGGATCTTTGCCAAACAGTAATGAGCTAGGCAGAAAAGATGTTGTACTAATTAAGCCGCAAGAAACGGTTCGATTTATTGCGAAATTTGAAAATTTCGCGGATACAACAGTGCCCTATATGTATCACTGCCACTTACTAGTGCATGAAGATGGCGGAATGATGGGTCAGTTCGTAGTTAAAAATTTTGCAGGAACAAGTGGAATCCAAAATCCGTCATTAGAAAACAAAGTGATTGTGTACCCAAACCCTAGCGGGGGTAAATTTACCTTGGAGATACCGTCAGTTGTGAATGTAGAAAATGTATCCATATACAACATCATTGGGGAGCTTGTATACGTTAAAAACATACGAGAAAACAACCTAACCTTTGACGTACAGCTTTCTCCAGGCGTCTATCAAATAATGATTAAAACTACAGGTGAAGTAATAACCTCAAGAATTCAAATAAACAATTGAACAAACTACTTTCCATAGCATTAAGTTTTGTACTCCTTGTTTCTCAACTTGGATTATCTTTTGCTACACATTATTGTGGTGGGAAAGCAGTTGCTTCACAAGTATCTATAGGCACGACTATTCTTAGTTGTGGTATGGAACAGTCGCATACCGATTGTTCTTCCAGTGAATCTAAACAAGATTTCAATACGGAGTCTTGTTGCCAAAATGAACTAATATCGCTATCGCTAGCAGAAACTGTTAGTGATAGCATTATTGAGTGGACCGGCTTATCCAAAGTGGCACCTCCCCTGGGTCATATAGCACTTGCTTGGATACAAGAAAGTATGCCGATCAATACCTCATTTCTAGAAAGCATACCAGACATAAGGCACAACTATCAAGCACTTTATCAAGTGTATACTATTTGAAATAGGCTCGTCTTTATACCTAAATGTATTATAGGTACTCTACAGTCTCTTTTAAATTATAAAAATAAATATGCTAAATAAAATAATTCGGTACTTCCTAGAAAACAGGTTGGTTACAATAATTACACTTCTACTTTTTGTGGGTTGGGGTATTATTACGTCCCCGTTTGGTTGGAATGTAAGCTTCTTACCTAGCGACCCCGTGCCTGTAGATGCTATCCCCGATATAGGAGAAAATCAACAGATTGTATATACAAAATGGCAAGGACGCTCACCTCAGGATATAGAGGATCAAGTAACCTATCCGCTTACAACCTCTCTTCTTGGTATCCCCGGCGTAAAATCCATACGTAGTTCCTCCATATTTGGGGTTTCTAGTATCTACGTTATTTTTAAGGATGATGTAGAGTTCTATTGGTCACGGTCTAGAATCTTAGAAAAGTTAAACTCATTGCCCAACGGTTTGCTGCCCGATGAGGTAAGCCCCGCCCTAGGACCAGATGCCACTGCTTTAGGTCAAGTGTTTTGGTATACCTTAGAGGGTAGAGATGAAAACAATAATCCGACAGGTGGATGGGATTTACATGAAATTAGATCCGTTCAAGACTTTCTAGTCAAATACGGTTTAAACGCTGTAGAAGGCGTGAGTGAGGTGGCTTCTATTGGTGGTTTTGTGAAAGAATACCAAATAGATGTAAACCCAGAAGCCCTAAATACCTATGACATCCCATTGCATAAAGTAATGCAGGCTGTGAGGCAGTCAAACAAGGATGTAGGAGCTAAAACAATTGAAATAAACAAAGCTGAATATCTGGTTAGAGGTCTTGGCAATATTGAGTCCATAGAAGACATAGAGTTAGCTGTGGTGACGGTAAATAAAAACATCCCTATCCGAATAAAAGACATTGCCACTGTTACACTTGGACCTGCATCTAGAAGAGGGTTACTAGACAAAGACGGGGCAGAAGTAGTAGGTGGTGTGGTAGTCGCAAGATATGGTGCTAACCCTCTAGAAGTGATTAATGGGGTCAAGGAAAAAATATCAGAAATAGCTTCAGGATTACCCAATAAAGTACTCCCCAATGGAACTATAAGTCAACTGACAGTGGTCCCATTTTACGATAGGACAACTCTTATTAAGGAAACTCTTGGCACATTGGAAGAAGCTCTTTCACTAGAAATGCTTATCACTTTGTTAGTGGTCATCGTAATGATGTTTAATCTTAGAGCATCCATTCTCATAACCAGTTTGCTTCCCATTGCAGTATTGATGGTTTTTATAGCCATGAAGTACTTCAAAGTAGATGCAAACATTGTCGCCTTATCTGGGATAGCCATCGCCATCGGTACAATGGTAGATCTAGGCATAGTGCTGTCCGAGAACATCTCCAAGCATATGGAAAGTCCAGATGCACCGCCACGACTAGTAGACACTATCTACAATGCATCGGCAGAGGTTAGTTCTGCTATTCTCACTGCCGTGGCTACCACTATTGTAAGTTTTATTCCAGTTTTTACTATGGAGGCCGCCGAAGGAAAATTATTTACGCCCTTAGCCTTTACCAAAACATTTGCACTTATTTCTGCATTAATAGTTTCTCTTCTCATCCTCCCTACCATAGCCTATTGGTTATTTGGGATTAAGGTAAAAAAAGAAGCCGTTTCTAAGATAATTAATGTGGTACTCATTCTACTAGGAATTGTCTCCCTCATTTGGTTTTCAACTTGGGCGGGGATTTCTTTAATGGCCTTCGGTATTGGGTATTTTATTAAAACAAAAACATCGATACCTAAAAAGTACAGTAAGTATATAGTAGTGGTAGTATCTGTGCTGTCTATCACGTGGCTATTATCGGATTTTTGGATGCCGCTTGGAGCAGGTAAATCTCTATTTACTAACTTCATTTTTGTGCTCCTTTTATTAGTCTTGATACTTGGTGCATTTTCACTTTTAGAACGATCCTATTTGAGGATTTTAACGTGGTGCTTAGCCAATAAAATTACGTTCTTAGCTATTCCAGTTGTCATTATTCTTTTTGGAATTACTGTTTGGCAAGGTGCAAATAGTGTATTCGGTTTTATTCCTAAAGGATTTAATTCTATCGGAGTAAATATAGAATCTACCAAAGTTTGGAAAGGCGTATCCAATACTTTACCAGGTATAGGGAAAGAGTTTATGCCTTCACTAGATGAAGGGAGTTTTCTGCTGATGCCAACTTCCATGCCACATGCGGGCATGGAGCAGAATAAGAAGGTAGTGCAACAACTCGATATGCTTGTTGCCAATATTCCGGAGGTAGATCTGGCAGTAGGTAAAATGGGTAGAACAGAATCCGCACTAGACCCCGCTCCTATTTCAATGTATGAGAATATAATAAACTACAAGCCGGAATACATCTTAAACGACAAAGGGCATAGGGAGCGATTTAAAACCACTTCAAGTAGGGAGTTCATTCTCAGTTCTGGTGATACACTAGCAAATGAAGACGCTATAAGCCAAGGGATAACAAAGGAAGATTTAGTGCTAGACGAAGATGGTTTATTCTTTAGAAACTGGAGGAGTCACATACATTCATCAGATGATATATGGGAAGAGATTATTAGCGTGATAGACCTGCCAGGGGTTACTTCGGCACCCAAACTGCAACCCATAGAAACGAGGCTAGTAATGCTCCAAACAGGGATGCGTGCCCCTATGGGGATGAAAATATATGGCCCTGATTTAGAAACGATTGAAGCATTTGGGATGGAGATGGAAAATGCACTCAAGGAAGTGAGCTCGGTGAAAACAGAAGCCGTTTTTGCCGACCGAATTGTAGGCAAACCATATATCCACCTTAATATAAATAGAGAATCAATAGCACGATTTGGCTTAAGTATTAGTGATGTGCAGCAATCCATAGAAACCGCAATAGGTGGGATGCAAATCACAACTACTGTAGAAGGACGGGAACGGTATCCTGTAAGGGTTAGGTATCCGCGAGAACTTAGAGACGACCCATCCAAACTGAAACAAATTTCTATAGCAACTCCAACTGGGCAACAAGTACCCTTGGGAGATTTAGTAGATATAGAATATGAAAGAGGACCACAAATGATCAAAAGTGAAAATACCTTTTTAGTAGGGTATGTACTCTTTGACAAGAAGGAGGGATATGCAGAGGTAGATGTGGTAGAGCAGGCACAGCAGCATATTCAAGATAAAATTGACAACGGGGAATTAGTGATCCCAGCAGGTCTTAGCTACAAGTTTTCGGGTAATTATGAGAATCAAGTAAGAGCAGAAAAGAGACTCGGGATAGTAGTACCTCTAGTATTGATTATTATTTTTCTGATACTCTATTTCCAGTTTAAATCGGTGACTACTTCACTGATGATTTTCGCAGGTATAGCAATGGCCTTTAGTGGAGCATTCCTAATGCTTTGGCTGTATGGTCAAGACTGGTTTTTGAACTTCTCGTTGTTCGACACCAACCTTAGAAATCTATTTCAGATGCAAACAATAAATCTGAGTGTCGCTGTTTGGGTAGGTTTTATCGCATTGTTTGGAATAGCTACTGATGATGGGGTTTTGATTGGCACCTATCTAGACCAGAGTTTTAAAACGAATAAACCAAACACCATAAATGAAATAAGAGAGGCCGTAAAAGAAGCCGGGCATAAAAGAATCAAGCCTGCGATTATGACTTCTGCCACTACCATAATTGCACTATTACCCGTACTTACGTCTACAGGGAGAGGAGCGGATATTATGATACCTATGGCAATTCCTGCATTTGGAGGAATGATAGTAGCATCAATTACGTATTTCATAACACCAGTACTCTATAGTATGAGAGAAGAAAACAAACTAAAGAAGGAATTAAAATGAGAAGATTCATAATCATATTATGTTTAGTAACAGTACTGATGTCTAATGCCCAGCAATTAGAAAAGTATTTGGAAATAGCTGCTCAAAATAATCCCAGACTCAAGGCTAAGTATGTAGAATTTGAAGCCGCCTTAGAAAAAGTAAAGCAGGTAAATACGTTGAATGATCCAACGTTCTCTTTCGGCTACTTCCTAAGTCCAGTAGAGACGCGAGTGGGTGCTCAGCGAATGAAATTTTCCTTAGGTCAGATGTTTCCTTGGTTTGGTACGCTCGATGCAAGGCAAGACATCGCTTCCCAGTTAGCAGAAAGTAAATATCAAGAATTTCTTGCGGAGCAACTGTTGCTATATAGAAATGTAAAAAATGCATACTACCCCATGTTAGAACTGGGAGAGCATATCAAGGTTCAACAGAACAATTTAAAAGTACTGAGCACCTACAAAGAATTGGCAAACATTCAGTTCTCAAATGGTAAGGCAACAATGGTGGATGTGCTGAGGGTAGACATTAAAATGGAAGATTTAGAAAGTAAAATTAGTCTTCTCAATGATAAAAGGAGTCCCTTAGAAGCCACGTTCAATTTGCTACTGAACAGGGCAGCGGACACCATAGTCTTATTAGACTCATTTCCAAAAGCAGTATCCGAGTATTATGGTGCACAAGATAGTCTATGGCTAAACAACCCAAAGATTGCAGCATTCGAACTTAGGATAGGAGCAGCAAAAAGTAATGAGAACCTCGCTACACTATCGTCTAGACCTCAGATAGGTATCGGGTTAGACTATGTAGTAGTAAGCAAGCGAAACGTAAGTACTATACCAGATGACGGGAAAGATATTTTGATGCCTATGGCAACTGTGACTCTACCTCTGTATCGATCCAAGTACAAAGCAGCAATAAAGGAAGCCAACTTGCAGCAAGAGGTATTAAATTTATACAAAAAGGATTACGAGAATAATCTATTAAGTCAATACACACTTGCCAAGTATAAATATGACGAGAGTCTTGAGCTCATACGACTCTATACAAGTGAGGTTACTAAAACAAAAAGAATATTGGGACTTTTAGCTATATCTTACGGGACAAATGGCAAAGATTACGTAGAACTTCTAAGAGCACAACAAACACTTTTAGAACACGAATTGACGCTATCTACACAATGGAAAGAGTATCATATTGCAGTAGCACAACTAGACTATTTAACCAATAAAAAATGAATCAAAATTATTCAACATATATAATTAAAAAATAAAAATGACAAAATCAAATTTCAAATTCGTAGTACTAGCACTTTTTGCTATTGGACTTACTATCACATCTTGCAGTAATAAGTCAACTGATTCTGCTGAGACAGAACAATCCGAGGACCAAAGCGAAAACAGCTCTATTTACGCTTGCCCTATGCATCTAGAAATAACAGGAGAAAAAGGTGATAGCTGTCCAAAATGTGGAATGGACTTAAAACTAATAAGTGGGAAAGACCATGAGGAACATAATCACTAATATTTAGCGATATATTTATTTGAAATGGAAAAATTAAATCAAAAAAGATGGTAATCGCTACTGGATCAAATTTAGTAGCTATCTATCTCAGTTTTTTTTTCATAATGCTCATTGTGGGCAAGGAAGGGTTGGTGAAAATTTCTAATCTTATGTTTAATGGTATGGACTTTACAAATATTATCAGGATAAGGACACCTATAGTGAAAAGAATGCTCGGGGCAGTAATTTCATTGATTTTTTGTGGCTTAGCTAGTTATTTACTTGCAATGATTTATAACGAAACGGAATAATGGACAGCATCACGCAAGCAGCATTGGGAGCGGCAATAGGACATGCTATGCTCGGCAAAAAAATAGGATCAAAAGGAGCCATACTTGGGGCTATAGTAGCTACAATTCCCGATCTTGATATTCTATTACTACCCTTTTACAATTCTGTAGAGAGAATTAGTATTCACAGGGGCTTTAGCCATTCCATTGTCTTCAGCGTGGTATGTGCTGTATTTCTTGCTTTATTATGTTCCAAAATAAAGTGGACAAAAGGAATTTCAACAATAAGACTCTTTCTGTTCAATTGGTTGGCACTATTTACGCATATGCTGCTCGACGCGTTTACTACATACGGAACTCAGTTATTACTGCCGTTTAGTGATTGTCGAGTAAGTTTTGACAGTGTCAATATTGTTGACCCTGTGTATACTTTGCCTTTGCTTTTGGGTTTGTTCATTACACTATATAGCCAAATAAAAAACAAGAAATCGAGCAGAGCTAATGCCATTGGATTAATGGTAAGCTCTATTTATCTTGTTTTTACGCTAGGTCACAAACAATATATATCTAGTATAATTACATCCGATCTACAGAACCAAAATAAAAGCTACAATTCTATTAAAACAACACCTGTGGGCATTGGTAATCTCCAGTGGTATGGAGTAGCAAAAGGCGATGACAGTTTGCACATAGGTAAGTATGATAGATGGAGAAAGGAACCCATTTGTTTCCATTCTTTTCCTATTAATGAACATTTGCTCGACGGAATAAAACCTGATTTAAGGAAGAAACTAAAGTGGTTTGCTCAAGATTTTTATACGGTTGCTGAATACAATGGAACTATAAGATTATATAATTTACAATGTGATATGCAGGGTGTCAAAACGTACGGAAACTATAAAGCACCTACCGCTTTCTATTTTGAAATAACATCGCATTCAGATGGCTCGTATGAGCTAAGTACTGGAATGCATAAAAAGAACTAAAATGAAACACAAGTATAAAATAACGGGAATGACCTGTAATGGGTGCTTAAATCATGTGAAGAACTCCTTGCTTTGTATAGAGGAAGTAGATACCGTAGAAATTGATTTAGAAGCAGGTGAAGCGACCATCACAATGTCCAGTCACATAGATATAAAACAGCTTAAGGATGTCTTAAACAATTCTTCTTATGACATACATCCGCTAGACTACAAAGCACCGAAAACACAATCGGAACCAAAGAAAAAAGGGAATGGCACCTTTTATTGTCCGATGCATTGCGAAGGCGAAAAAACCAATGAAAAAGCGGGCGATTGTCCTGTTTGTGGAATGGACTTAGTGGAAGAACAAAATCTATCTGCTACCCATTCTGAGCAATGGACTTGCCCTATGCATCCAGAAGTAGTAAAAGATTCGGCTGGCGATTGCCCGATCTGTGGTATGGACTTGGTGCCTATAGTTTCTTCTGATTCTGCAGAGCAAAAGACATACAAAGACCTCTTAAAAAAACTATGGATTGCGGCAGGTTTTACGATACCTATATTTATTATAGCGATGTCTGAAATGATTCCTAACAATCCATTGTATGAAATTTTACCTATGAAACATTGGAACTGGATTCAATTGGTACTTTCTATACCCGTAGTGTTTTATGCTACTTGGATGTTTTTTGAGCGAGCGTATAAATCTGTAATCACTCGCAACCTAAATATGTTTACGCTCATAGGAATAGGTGCAGGAGTAGCGTGGCTATTTAGTATTTTCGGTATTCTTTTTCCTGATGTTTTCCCAGCACAGTTCAAAACTGAATTTGGAACGGTACATGTATATTTTGAAGCTGCTACTGTCATACTCACGTTGGTATTGCTAGGGCAAGTATTAGAAGCTAGAGCACATAGCAGAACTAATACCGCAGTTAAAGAATTACTAAAACTAGCCCCAAATAAAGCGGTGCGAGTAGAAGGAGATAATGAAGTTGAGATAAGCATAGACCAAATAAAAATAGGCGATGTGCTACGAGTAAAGCCTGGGGAGAAGATCCCTGTAGATGGAGTTATCTCGGAAGGCACCAGTTCCATTGATGAGTCTATGATAACGGGCGAGCCCATTCCTGTAGATAAAGTTATAGGTGACAAGATTAGCTCAGGTACTATTAATGGTTCTAAATCATTCCTAATGGAAGCCCAAAAAGTAGGGTCAGACACTCTGCTTTCTCAAATAATAGCAATGGTGAATAATGCAAGTAGAAGTAAAGCTCCCATACAGAAAATAGCAGATACCATATCCGGATATTTCGTACCCATAGTTTTACTCATTTCTATAGTCACGTTCATTATATGGATGATATACGGACCTGAACCGTCGCTGGTATTTGCTTTTGTAAATGCTGTTGCGGTACTTATAATTGCTTGTCCATGTGCTTTAGGATTGGCTACTCCTATGTCTGTAATGGTAGGTGTAGGTAAAGGGGCGAGTAATGGTGTTCTATTTAAAAATGCCCAAGCTCTCGAATCCATGAGCAAAATTGATGTGCTCATCGTTGACAAGACGGGTACATTAACAGAGGGGAAACCATCAGTTGAGCGAGTTGTTGTATCAAGCGGGTATACAGAAGACAACATTACTTCAATCGTTTTCGGTATAAATCAAAACAGCGAACATCCCTTAGCAGAAGCCACAGTAAGTTTTGCAAAGGGCAAAAATATCATAGCAAAAAAAGTAGAAAACTTCGAATCAGTAACGGGTAAAGGAGTAAAAGCACTATTGGATGATTCCATAGTTCTATTGGGTAACGAGCGGCTAATGTCAGATCACAGTGTGGTGATGGATAAGAGTCTTTTATCATTGGCACAAAAAGAACAAGAAAAAGGCAAAACAGTACCCCTTATCTCTATAGACAAAAAACTGATTGGCTATGTGGTGATTTCTGATGCTATAAAGGCCTCTAGTAGAAAAGCAATTGCCGAAATTCAAAAAAGCGGGATTGAGGTAAGAATGATGACGGGGGACAATATTCATACCGCAGAAGCTGTGGCAAAAGAATTGGGTATAACGGAGTTTAGGGCAGATAGCTTGCCAGAGGATAAGATGAACGAAGTAAATAAACTTCAATCTGAAGGAATGAAGGTTGCTATGTCTGGTGATGGTATTAATGATGCACCTGCCTTAGCACTTTCAGATGTGGGAATCGCTATGGGCACAGGAACCGACGTAGCAATAGAAAGTGCTGATATCACTTTAATCAGCGGAGATCTAATGGGGATACTGAAAGCTAAAAAGCTTAGCGATCAGGTTCTTCGTAATATTAAGCAGAACCTATTTTTTGCACTTGGGTACAATATCCTCGGAGTCCCAATTGCAGCTGGTTTATTATATCCCTTTTTCGGAATTCTCTTATCACCTATGATTGCAGCACTTGCTATGAGTTTTAGTTCTGTCTCTGTTATTACGAATGCTTTAAGACTTAAAAACATAAAAATTTAAAATGAAACTAAAAATAATAATTCCAATAGCAACAGCACTATTTGGTCTTCTTCTAGGGTACTTGTTTTTTCATACTAGCTCAAGTAACGAAGAACACAAGCATCAGTTAACAGAAGCTGAAAATCAAGTATGGACTTGCTCTATGCATCCTCAAATAAGGAGAAGTGAGCCAGGAGACTGTCCTATCTGCGGAATGGATTTGATTCCACTATCAAACGAAGGAGGAGTCTCTAATCCCATGGCAATAAAAATGTCTCCCACTGCTATGCAACTGGCCAATGTACAAACGGCACTTGTAAAGAAAGGTATTGCTAGTAAGACCATAAAACTGAATGGAAAAGTAAAAGCGGACGAACGATATGTATCTTCTCAAACCACACATATATCGGGCAGGGTAGAGAAACTTCTGGTGAACTATACCGGAGAAACTGTTCAAAAAGGACAGGTGTTAGCCTACATCTATTCGCCAGAGCTTATTGCTGCACAGAAGGAACTTTTTGAAGCTCAAAAGCTTCTTGATTTACAGCCTCAACTCTTTGAGTCAGCTAAGATGAAATTGAGTAATTGGAAATTAACTGACAGTCAAATCGACAAAATAATTACTAGTAACAAAATCATTGAAAACTTTCCGATACGAGCAGATAGAAGTGGCGTGGTAATTAGTAAAACTGTTAATCTAGGAGACTACCTGAACCAAGGCAACTCTTTATATGAAATAGCCGACTTAAGTAGATTATGGATTTGGCTAGATCTGTATGAACGAGATCTAAATTGGATTAAAACCGGCAGTAAGGTAGCGTATCAATTTCAATCTTACAGAGGAGAGAAGCGAGAAGGTGTTATCAGTTTTATAGAGCCCACTATTGATCCGCAAACTAGAACATCAAGAGCACGTATAGATTTGAGAAACTCATCTGGGAAATACAAACCTGAAATGTTCGTGAAAGGTGAAGTTCAATCAAAGCTTTCAAAACACAATGAGGAAATCACGGTACCCAAATCCGCAGTAATGTGGACAGGAGAGCGTTCTATCGTATACGTTAAAATGAGTGACGAAGTAGGAACTTCTTTTATGCTCCGAGAAATAGTACTTGGGGAGTCTTTGGGTGAAGATTTTGTAGTAAAAAAAGGGCTGGAAGAGGGGGAAGAGATAGTAGTGAATGGTACATTTAGTGTAGATGCAGCAGCACAACTCGCGGGGAAACCAAGCATGATGAATCCAACTGGCGGCAAAGTAAATACAGGACATAATCATGGAGGTGGTAGTATGGAGCAATCGCAAGTGATGGAATCTAAATCAATAAGCCCAGAAGCTCAGAGTACACTTGCAGGCATATTAGATGCTTACCTAGCGTTAAAGAATGATTTGGTCAATGATGATTACTCTAAGAGTGAAAAGTCGATGAAGGCCTTTCAGAACAGCTTATCTCGCATTAATATGTCCCTTTTTAAAGGAGACAACCATAATATATGGATGAAACACAGCAGTGCCTTAGAAAAGCTAACCAAGAACTTTTTAGCAGCGGAGGATATTGGTTCTGCTAGAGATGTATTTATCTTAATCTCAGAACAAATGATTATGGTAGCCAAGAGTTTCCCTCCCAACAAAGAACTCTTTGTACAATATTGCCCGATGGCAGATAGGAACAACGGAGCTAGATGGCTAAGCGAGTCCAAGGTGGTAAAGAATCCTTACTTCGGTGAGGCGATGCTTAAATGTGGTGAGGTGACAGAGGAGCTGCACAAGCAGTAGGTCAGAAAGCTATGTTTAGGTTTGATGGTTTCACCTTGTTATTGATTTGACAAAGGGAAGGAACGAAGGGAAGTCTTATTGTAGGCTTCCCTTGTTTAGTACCTTTTATTAATTGAATAACAAAGTTATTCAAAAATCATCTAGGGGTACCCCTAGATGATTTTTGGCGTATAAAGTTGGAGGTATACCTCCAAGTGCATCGTGTGGTCTTTTATTATTATAATCCTCTACCCAGATATCAGTTTGCTCTCTCA
>Ga0222647_1000341_pt1 | contig 23030 bp, 24 predicted proteins | sample AntAcemetagen333_FD_179864 | JGI IMG/M metagenome (GOLD analysis project Ga0222647, IMG submission 179864) | Saline water microbial communities from Ace Lake, Antarctica - #333 | ecosystem: Environmental > Aquatic > Non-marine Saline and Alkaline > Saline | place: Antarctica: Ace Lake...
CCGTTGAGCAGGCGGTTGATCTTCAATAATAATACAATTCATTTTTTTATTTTTATTATAAACCTATTAGATTTTTAAAACCTTATGGTTTTTTTGATAATTTAATTTCCAAATCTACTTCGTACCAGTTTTCATCGCTCGTAATTTTCAGTTGGTGAGCATTAGGATAAAGTAATTCCAACCGTTTTCGGACGTTTTCCAAACCAATTCCATGTGTTAAGTTATCAGTATTCGATTGTGGTTGATGGTTGTTTTTACAAATAAATTTAAGAATTCCATTATCTAATAAATCAAATGAAATATCAATTTTAATATTTTCAGTCAAACTTGCAGTGCTGTGTTTGAAGGCATTTTCAATGAAGACAATAAAAATTAATGGCGTAATTTTATAACTTTCTTGAATGTTTTTTATTTTTATTTTTATTTCACCTCGCTCCTCAATTTGTAATTCATTTAGATTAATAAAATCTTGCATTTGGTTGACTTCCTTCAATAAAGACACGAATTCCACTTGACATTCATACAACATATACCGCAAAACTGACGACAATTCTAAAATTATTTTCGGCGTTTTCGGTGAGTTTTCAATAGCGTAAGCGTACAAATTATTCAAATTATTAAATAAAAAATGTGGATTAACTTGCGACTTCAAAAACTGTAATTGACCTTCTTTTACCGCTGATTGCAAAGTTTCTACTTCTTTTTGTTTCATTAAAGCATCCCAACCAAATTTGAAACCCGAAAGAATAGCAACCACAGGGACGACATCAATTAAGGAGAAAATAATCCCCGCAAAAAATTTCCCTCTGGTATCCGGAAAATAGATTTTTTCTAAAATGCCTTCTTCCATAAAAATCGTTGCCGCAAAAACAACAATCAGACTTAAAGCAAATTTACCATATTTTTTTTTATAGAAAAAGCGAGGTAATAAAAAATAATTGCTAAACAAAGCAGCCAGTGCGTAATTTAGAAAAAAGGATAATTGATATACCTCAACTGTCCGATGTCGTTTATCAATCGCATAAAAGATAAAAACCAAAATATGTAATAACACTTGGAATATCAGTTCTTTGGAAAACCTCGTTTTTTGTCGTCGTTGTTGAATCATATTCCAAAAGTAGTTTTTCCATTTTAATTACAAAAGTGAATTGTGGCAAACGGTAAAAATTTGGGGGTGAACGACCATTCAAAAATGAGAATTCAAAATTTATAGAAAAGGCTATCTTTGAGAGGTAAAAATATCAACTTTTGCGTAACCATGATTAATTACTGCTTACAAAAATCTTGGAAACGTGTAAATTATAAACCAGAAATATGAGTTACCTTTTTGCCTCGAAACGCTTAGGTTTTCGGAATTGGCAAACAAGTGATATTCCAAAAATGACGGTAATTAATAGCAATCCAAATGTAATGCGATTTTTCCCAGCAACGCAAGACGAAACGCAAACGAAGGACTTTGTTAAACGGATGCAAATGCAATTTAAAACCAAGGGATTTTGTTATTTTGCGGTTGAAAAATTAGACCCTAACGAGTTTATTGGTTTCATCGGTTTGTCTGAACAGACTTACGAATCTGAATTTACGCCTTGTACTGATATTGGCTGGCGATTAACGGAAAAAGCGTGGAATCAAGGTTTGGCAACGGAAGGGGCAGCAAGTTGTTTGGAATATGCGTTTGAGATTTTAAAATTAAAAACTATAAAAGCAATTGCTTCTGAAATTAATCTTAACTCTACTAACATCATGCAAAAAATCGGGATGTCGAAAATTGGTACATTTAAACATCCAAAATTAAAGGATTTTGAGCCGTTAGAAACTTGTGTTTGTTTTCAAATTGACAATTTTTAGTCACTGATTTTTAATTTTAATTTCCGTCCTTTGTGGGGAATTTGTCATTGGTCACTGGACGAGCTAATGACCGTTGATAAATGACAAAAAATAATGACAAATAACTTTTTCAAAATAAAAAATCATGTATAAAATACTTACTTTTTTAGCATTCGTTTTTGTATTAATGAGCTGCCAAAACAATAAAGAAACGACGGTACAATACGACAAAACACTTGTTATAAATTACTACTTACGTTCCGATAACTCTGATTTTGTAACGGCGGAAGCGTATATCCGATATAAAAATGACACAATTTTACCAAACATTGAATCCGTTACAATTGAGGGCGAATCTATGCTGAAATCTGCGTATGAAAATAATAAAATGTGGCGTTTTCGAGCAGATCAAAACATCAAAGCGAAAAACTATGAATTTGTCGTGAAGGAAGCTGGACAAAAGCCAGTTAAGGTAAAATTAGCACCAAAACCGATTGGAAAATATACGATTAAAGAAGGCGTAATTAGTAAATCAAAAGGTTTTACGCTAACGTGGCAAGGAAGTCCTGTGAATAAAACCGAAACTTTTGTCTTACTAATTACCGATGTAAATAATCAAAGCATGAGTTTGAATCGAATCGGTGAAACTGCGGAAAGTGGAATGTTTATCGACCCCGTTCAATTAAGTTTTTTCGCTCCAGGAAAAGCGAATTTCTATCTTATTCGTAGAAGTGTAGCTGATTTTCCGCAAGAAGGATATTTAAGACAAAATGCGGAAATTGAGTTTTATTCTGATGAAATTACGATTGAGATTGTGGAATAGTTTTTTTGAGTTGGCAGTTTTTAGTTTGCGGTTCACTTCATCGAGTTTGTTACCGTTACGCTGAAAATTGTAATGTTAATATTCCAATGCTCGCTGAAATAACTGCCAGCTGAAAACTGCCACCCTTCTACTGCCTACTTTCCACTTTTTTCAAACTCAATAACAAAAAGAAAATACAAAAAGCTGTTCCCACAGCATTTCCAATGGTGGCTTCGACCATAAACGATAGAAAAATGATGATATAAAATGCCAAAAGTAGCTCGTCTTTATAATTTTTTTGATAAAAAAATGGAAATAAAAAGAGAAATAAAAAGACAATTGTTCCAATAATACCAATCGCTGCGTAAAAAAATAAGATTTGATTGTGCGGTCTTTTGACAATAAAATCTGGGTATTTTTCAGCATAAATTTTGCTGACTTCATTATCTAAATCGCCGATTCCGATTCCAAATAAAGGGTTTTCATTGCCAATTTCCATTCCGATTTGTAGCGAAATTATGCGCTCGCCATCGGAGAAGTTTTTGGTTTCGCCATTTTGCATATTTTTGAAATCATACAAGGCGTAATCCATTCTATTTTTGAAACTTGGGACAAAATTATATGCCAAAAACGGTGCTGCCATTATCATCAAAATAACGGCCAAACCTAATAAATATCGTTTCGTTTTGAAAACATATTGCAAACTCAATAGGAATAAAGTCACGTAAAGTACGACGATTCCGCTTCTTACCGAGAGGATGTGAATCCAAACAAAAAGGAAAAACACACAAGCCGAAATCAACCATTTTTCCCACGAGAACCGATAAACGACTTTATTAATTAGCAACCAAAACCCAACGATAATCGTGTAAGCAATTAACAAACTGAATCGAATGTGATGAATCGGAGTCGGCAGCGGTCGCCCGTGTTCGAGTCCTTCGGTCAGAAATTCAAAATTCGATAAATACTTGATTAATGCACCGATGGAGGCGACCGTTACGGCAATTAATAACCCATAAAAAATCAATTGAAATTGTCGTTCAGAGAGTTTTGGCAAACTCGAAAAGGCAAACGGCAGGATTAAAAACGGCAAAGCAACTCGAACTCTATCCCAATAATAAGGGGTCATTTCGGAATAAATACCGCTATACGCAATGATAAAAAATATACCTGTCGTAGCAACGTAAGCTTTGTTTTTAATAAATCGCTGCCAATTTTCTTTCAAATTACCGTTGGCGAAAGCCAAAACCAAAAATGAAACCATAGACAGCGTCAAAAAAACAGGCAGATTACTCAAAAATGCAACGATAAAAACTAAGCAGAGGAGGAAGAAGTATTTATTCATATTTAGTTATTGGTGATTTATGATTAGTCATTCGTCATTAGCCTGCCCCGATTTCTCGGGGAGAACTCGGGGCAGGCTTGTGGCTAATTAACCAATGCCTAAAAATGAAATTTAACATATTTAATCGTTTTTTCATTTTTTAAGTGCATATTTTCATAGTACGTTTTTATTTCTAAATCACTGTGATACAATGGTTTATCATAAATATCGTTATCTGAATAAACGACTGGTAATTTCTCTTGTTCCATGATTTCCATCGTAAAATCAAACAACATATCATCGTCTGTTTTCAGATGAATGATGCCTGTATTGCTCAAAACTTTTTGATAAATTTTCAAAAAGTTGGGATGTGTCAAACGGCGACGGACTTTTTTATAAAACGGATCTGGGAACGTAATCCAAATTTCGTCAATTTCATTTTCTCCAAAAAAGTAATTTAATTGCTCAATTCGGATCCGACAGAATGCCAAATTATCCATGCCTGCATCCAAACCTTTTTTCGCACCTTTCCAAATTCTCGCGCCTTTAATGTCAATACCAATAAAATTACGATTTGGATAGCGTTCTGCTAACGCAACCGTATATTCGCCACCGCCACAAGCTAATTCTAACGTAATCGGATTATCATTTTTAAAATGCTTTTCCTTCCATTTTCCCTTCAAACCCACTTCCTCTTGATGGCAATTCGTCAAAGCGGGTTCTGGAATACTGTAATTTTGATACACATTCGGTAACCTCGATAACTCTGCAAAACGAAATAATTTTCTCTTAGCACTCATGGTTTTTTTAATTAGTTGATTGGTTTTTTTTTGATTTTTGATTGGTGATTTTTAATTAATCACTGACCTACCCCCGACAACATTAGTGAGCGGTACAAATTTTGTTGAGACAAACGGTATCGGTTCTCCAAACCTCAAAATCATTGATAACACTACTTTTCTGCAAACCCCGAGGTCTCGGGGCTTATAGAAAATAGAAATTTGAGTTGTTTTTTGAGGTTCGGAGAACCGACACCTGACTAATGACTAATCAAAACTCCACTTTCCAACCCAAGTTTCTTCTTTATTATTACTACCTAAATATTTCAAAAATTCATTGCGACTAACGAAACCCGCACCAAGACTCGCTAAATGAGCTGTTTCGGTTTGGCAATCAATCAAATCGAAGCCTAAATTGGCTAAATTTTGCACAAAAGTAATAAATCCTGCCTTAGAAGCATTACTGACTTTCGCAAACATGGATTCGCCAAAGAAACATTTGCCGAACGAAACGCCATATAAGCCACCGACCAACTCTCCATTTTGCCAAACTTCCACGGAATGCGCAAAACCCAATTCGTGCATTTTTACGTAGGCTTCGTGCATATCGTTTGTAATCCAAGTACCGTTTTGTTTGTTCCGTTTTACTTCTTGACAGTTTTGAACAACTGCCCCAAAATCTGTATCAAAAGTGAATTGAAATTCCTCTTTTTGCAATACTTTTCGCATACTTTTAGAGACTTTCAAATCCTTGGGATATAAGACAAATCGAGGATCTGGCGACCACCAAATAATTGGATCTTCTTCATTAAACCACGGAAAAATACCGTTGCGATACGCCAATATCAACCGTTTTGGCGATAAATCACCGCCAAGTGCTAATATGCCATTTTCATCCGCATAAGTATGGTCTGGAAAATATATTTCGTCTTCTGGAATCCAATACATTTGTAGTAAAAATTAAAATAATTAATTAAAATAAAAATAAAAGCGGTGGTAACAATTCCGGATTAAAAACCCGTTAAAAATAAATATTAAAATAACCTACTTTTATTTCTAACAACGGTTTTCCTATAAAAAATGACAAGCATATTTTTTAATATTTTGCTTCGCAAAATGTCTTTTTTGACCACCGAGTTCTCGGTGGTCAAAAAACGTTTACGAAGTAAACATAAAATAGAATTCTGTTAATTCAACTTTTTATAGGAAAACCCTTTATTTCTAACGCTTTAGGTTTTTAATTTTAATTAATTATTTCCTATTCCCTAATCCCCGCTTTCCTCTTCAATCACCGCAGAAAGTCCTCTATCCACCAACGCATCTTTCAACGGTTTCAAAACGGATTTTGGCCCAGATTTTACGGTTGCTTTTCCTTTAAAATGGACGATTAGCGAAAGCTGTTCCGCTTGTTCGGGCGTATGATTTAAGATTTCGATTAAGCAACGGATCACCCAATCGAAAGTATTGAGATCGTCATTATAAACCAATAAATGGGCATGATTGCCAATAACGTCGACTACCTCGTCCAACACGTCTGTTTCCTCAACTTCTTTAACATTAAATCGAATCATAAATTAGTCTTTGTATGATTGTTATAGTTTTTTTGATTATAAATTATTATCGCGCAAAAATACAAAGGCAGCACCTCAAAATGAAGTGCTGCCCTTTTTTTTTATGATTTGTTGATTAATTACCAATTAACCAACCTACAAACTTGATAAAGTTTCTTTAATCGCATCGAAATTCGGCAAATCGCCCGCACTTTCCAATACTTCCACATAGCGAATATCACCCACTTTGTCCACCACGAAAGCCGAACGTTTAGAAACGTTTTTCATTCCAAATGCAAACTCAGCGTACTTCGCATCGTAAGCCGTTGAAGCCTCTGCATTGAAATCTGATAACAATGGGAAATTCAAATTTTGCTGAATTTTGAATTGTTCCAACACAAAAGGAGAATCCACAGAAATCGCTAAGACCGCTGTATCTAAGTTTTGATATGCTACAATATCGTCACGCATATTACATAATTCCGTTGTACAAACGCCCGTAAACGCTAACGGAAAGAATAATACAACTACATTTTTTCCTTGATAATCCGCTAATGTTACCGCTTCTTTTGAATCACTTGTCAATGTGAAATTTGGAGCTTTATCGCCTACTTGTAATGCCATTTTTTTTTATTTTGATAATTATGAAATTAATTTTTTTCAAAACCTGAGCGCAAAAATAACCAATAAAAATTAAATTTGTTGCAGCGATTTACTTAGTTTATTTTCGCACAATTTTATTTTACACAAAAATAGACAATCACTCTAAAATTGGAATACTAAAAACATGGACGAAACCAAAAAAGCATATTTAGAATTACATTTTACCGTTTTCCTATTCGGATTTACGGGGATTTTGGGCAAATTAATTTCATTGGAAGAATTACCGCTGGTTTGGTGGCGAATGTTCTTGACGTCGTTGAGTTTCCTCGTTTTCTTACCAACGATTTTGAGGGCAATTAAAAAAGTAAATGATTTAAAATTCATTCGGCATTTAGCATTTATTGGCGTTTTGGTCGCAATTCATTGGGTTTGTTTCTTTGGTTCTATCAAGTATTCCAACGTGTCCATCGCCTTAATTTGCTTTTCGACCACGACTTTTTTTACGGCTTTGTTGGAACCAATAATGACCAAAGCGAAATTCAATAAATATGAAATTGGTTTGGGTTTGTTAATCATTCCAGGTATGTATTTGATTGTGAATGCCGTGAAATCCGAATATATTTTCGGCGTGGTTCTCGGCGTTATTGGAGCATTATTAGCTACAGTTTTTTCAATTATGAATAAAAAAATCGTCACTCGGATAGATGCGGTTAGCATTACGGCGATAGAATTGAGCAGCGGTTGGGCATTTTTATCGCTCATTATTCCATTTTATTTTATATATTTTACGGAACAACCTTTTTTACCAAACGGCTGGGAAGATATGACTTATTTGCTCGTTCTTTCGTTGGTTTGCACGACTTTAGCCTATATTTTGTCTATCAGAATTTTGAAATACCTTTCCGCTTTTACGGTTAATTTGACGATTAGCCTTGAGCCAATTTACGCCATCATCATGGCGTTTATTTTATTCCAAGAAAACAAAGAACTCAGCGGTAATTTCTACTGGGGAGCACTCATAATTTTAGCTGCTGTTTTCAGTCATCCGATTTTGAAAAGGATTTTGAAAAAACGGGGGATTGAGGCGTAACTTTCGGCTACCTTTCTATCGCCCAAACAACGACCGCATCAAATAAAGGGCAATCATTATTTAATAAAATATATTTCTGTTTTACTAAAACTCAATTTGAAACCTAACAACAGAATGTCTAATGACGAGAAAATGACAATAAAATGGACGATAAAATAACACAATACGCTGAAAATCATACAACTACGGAAAGCGAAATTTTGCAGGCATTGCGTCGAGAAACGTATTTGAAAACCTTAAAACCACAGATGCTTTCGGGGCAAATTCAAGGGCAGTTATTGGCATTTTTTAGTCAAATGTTGCGACCAGAGGCGATTTTAGAAATCGGTACTTTTACGGGTTATGCGGCGATTTGTTTGGCACAAGGCTTGGTCAAAAATGGGATTATGCACACGATTGAAGTTGATGAAGAAAAAGAGGCGATAATTCGTAAATATTTGGCAAAAGCCGACCTGACGGAAAAGGTAAAATTACACATTGGCGATGCTGCCACAATCATTCCGACCCTTACGGGAATCTTCGATTTGGTCTTTATTGATGCTGGCAAAAAACACAATGCGTTGTATTACGATATGATTTTTGACCGAGTACGAAAGGGCGGTTTTATCATTACAGATAACGTACTTTGGAAAGGAAAAGTAGCGGAAGAAACGACGGATAAACGGACGATTTTGATTGATGCGTTTAATAAAAAAATGCAAAATGATGAACGTGTGGAAAATTTGTTGCTGCCAGTTCGTGATGGATTGATGATTGTACGGAAGATTTGAGGTATTTTTATTTTTGTTATTAAAAACTAATAAAACCGCCAAACCAAGTTACGATAACCGTTACAGCGTTACCCGACGACTAAAGTCGTCGGTACAAACTCACCGTTCCGATACTTGTTTTTGAAATTCTTTTGGCGAAAGCTGTTTTTTGCGTTTGAATAATCGGTTGAAATACGAAAGGCTGTTAAAACCACATTCCATATATACGTCTTTGATTTTTTTGCGAGGATTGTGTAGCAGACTTGTTGCTAATTTGATGCGTTCATTATTAATAAAATCAACGGGCGAAATCCCTAATTCATTCTTGAAAACTCGATGAAAATTCGACTCGCTCATATAGACTTTTTTACTCAATTCTTCAATCGTCAAAGCCCTATCCAAGTTCTTACGAATATGCTCAATGACGAACGTCAAACGATTGTTACTACTTAGGTTCATCGCTTGTTCGGTATAGATTTTTCGGTTTTCGGTTTGCAAAATCCGCATGATTAATTCTCGCAGCATAAAGTCAGCAAACGTATCTTTGGACGCATGATTTTCGGTGAATAAAAATAGCAACCGATGGATAATTTGATGAATTGCAACATCATTCGTAAAGTGAAAATTATAGTCCGTGAATTGCCATTCTTTACCGTCTGCTTTCGGCATCGTTTCATTGAGCAATCTGACCGTATCTCTGATTTTATCTTCCGAAATCGTCATTGCCAAACATCGGGTCGGGTTGTCCATATTTGCCTCTGGAAAGTCAATATACATCAATTCGCTCGCTGGCAAAATTAAGGATTCGCCCGGCAAAAAGTCGAAAGACGGCATTTCGTTGAAGTGCATGACCTTTTTACCTTGCAGCATACTCGCCAAAATAGGTTGATTAAATTTTAATAAAACACGCTCCGCCTCTTGATGCGTTTCAAAAATGTGCATTTCTGCACTTTTCAACGTATAGGAAGTTTGGTTTTCTACCAAATTCTCCAATTTCCGACTTTTTAAAAATTTTTCTGGCAAAAACATATTTCAAAATTTCATTTTGATTAAAAGTATAATTTCGAATTAATAACTTAAAGACAACGTATTAATAAAATAAACGCATAGATAAATTACCCGATACTCCAAATATAAATCACTTTGCAAGGATTGTTCTTATTTATAATAGAATCGGTCAATTAAAGTTATTAATTAGTGTATAATTTTGCGAATAGTTATTAATTCAAAATTATTAATTGAATTAAAGCTCAATAGTTTAAAAACATTTCTAATTAAATAAAAATAATATTATGAGTAATGTATTAGCAACTGCTATTGATATTTTGGCGAAGCCAATATTTAAGAGTCAATATGAAAATTTCATCGGTGGCAAATGGGTCGCACCTGTTCGTGGCGAATATTTCGAGAATATTTCCCCTGTTGATGGTCAATCTTTTACGAAAATTGCTCGTTCGACTGCCGAAGATATTGAATTAGCTTTAGACGCAGCTTGGGCAGCCGCTCCAGCGTGGAATAATTCGGCAGCAGCCGTCCGTAGTAATTTATTATTAAAAATCGCTGACGTAATGGAAGCGAATTTGGAAACTTTGGCTCGTGCTGAAACGTGGGATAATGGTAAAGCATTGCGAGAAACGCTTGCGGCAGATTTGCCTTTGGCGATTGATCATTTCCGTTATTTTGCAGGGGTAATTCGCTCTGAAGAGGGTACGATTAGCGAATTGGACGGCAATACGGTTTCGATGAATGTTTGGGAACCGCTTGGCGTTGTTGGACAGATTATTCCATGGAATTTTCCAATATTAATGGCAACTTGGAAAGTTGCTCCAGCATTGGCAGCAGGGAATTGTGTGGTATTAAAACCAGCAGAACAAACGCCTGTCGGCATTATGGTTTTGATGGAAATGATTCAGGGAATTTTGCCAGATGGTGTCCTAAATGTCGTCAATGGTTTCGGTGTCGAAGCAGGAAAACCGTTAGCTTCTAATCCTCGTATTAATAAAATCGCTTTCACGGGCGAAACGACGACTGGTCAATTAATCATGCAATATGCATCAAAAAATATCATTCCTGTAACATTGGAATTAGGTGGAAAATCGCCAAATGTATTTTTTGAAAGTGTAATGGATAAAGACGATGCGTTTTTTGATAAATGCTTAGAAGGTGCAACGATGTTTGCCTTAAATCAAGGTGAAGTTTGTACTTGTCCGTCAAGAATTTTGGTACAAGAAAGTATTTTTGATGCTTTCGTGGAACGTTTTGTCGAGCGTGTGAAAGGTATCAAATTAGGGCATCCTTTAGACCCGAGTACGATGATGGGTGCACAAGCATCAAATGATCAATATGAGAAAATTTTGAATTATATTCAAATTGGGAAAGAAGAAGGTTGCGAAGTTTTAGTCGGTGGCGAAGCGGCTTATAACGAAGGTTTAGAAGGCGGATATTACGTGCAGCCAACGGTTTTGAAAGGCAATAATAAAATGCGTGTTTTCCAAGAAGAGATTTTTGGCCCAGTCGTTTGTTTGACTTCTTTCAAAGATGAAGAAGATGCTTTGGAGATTGCGAATGATACACTTTATGGCTTAGGTGCAGGTGTTTGGACAAGAGATACGCATCAGGCGTACCAAATTTCAAGAAAAATTCAAGCGGGTCGTGTTTGGGTGAATTGCTATCATTTATACCCAGCTCACGCTCCTTTTGGTGGCTACAAAAAATCAGGATTCGGAAGAGAAACACACAAAATGATGTTAAATCACTACCGTCAAATGAAAAATATGTTGGTTTCTTATGATAAAAATGCGATGGGATTCTTTTAGTGGCTGAATGAATAAAGGGAAATTCATTTTCAACAAACGGCTAACAGGATTACTGTTAGCCGTTTTAGTTAAACCAAAATACCTAAATACCAAGAAACATGACAAAAAGAGTTTTAGTAACTAAGGAAGCGGCAGCAATAATTGACCAACTGAAGGCGCAGTTTGGTGAGTTGATGTTTCATCAAAGCGGTGGCTGTTGCGATGGTTCGTCGCCAATGTGTTTTGAAAAAGGCGAACTGATGTTGGACGATAATGATGTTTGGTTGGGTAATATTCAAGGTTGTGATTTTCACATGTCAAGAGACCAATTTGAATATTGGGAACATACGCAATTGACGATTGATATTACGAAAGGTCGAGGGTCGAGTTTTTCGTTAGAAATTCCATTGGGATTACGTTTTGTGGTCAAGTCAAGAATATTTACCGATGCAGAAATTGGCAATTTGGAAGTGACACATTTTGGAATATAAGACGCCTTCACAATAAATTCCTACTACTAAAAAACCGCACGTCGATTTTCGCTGATTTGCATCAATCAAATCTGTGTTTTTCTGCGAAAATCTACGTGAAAAATTATAGTTTTCGGTCTCCTCATCATCTAAATCTGTAGTATAATATTCTCGGCTACCCACGTAAGTTTGGATATTATTGGTGTTATTCAATTAGAACAATTACTTTAACTGCAATACTCATGTGGCAAAGGAAATGCCGTTCGCCCTACAAAATGTCCAACTTTGTGTGGGTAGCCATATTTTCTAAATTTCTTCCAGTGTGACAAAGGCAATGCCGTTTGCCCTACAGAATTCAAAATATTCTCTAATATTTCAAGATTAGCTAACTGAATCAGGGGCAAATACGGTAAAAATTCGCTGTCAAGAAGGTACTTTTTAAAACTCACAAAAAGTGATTTCTTGCTTTCCATTACGCTTATACGGTTTTGTACCAATGACTTTATGGCTCTTTGACAATTTCTGCTGCACGTAGCGACTACTTTAGCTTCCGAAAAGTCTCAAAATCCTTGCGGCAGCTAAAGACAGCCGTTACGAAAATCTCAATTTATTCGAATTTTGCAGAAATTGTCAAAGAGCCAAATTTATTTACCGACACATTAGGAAATAATCTTCAAATAACCCTTTGACGACTATTACAAATGATGGCTGCATCGACCACCAAAAAGTGTTAAAATTGTAATTTTCTTACAATTGATGAAAATTCTCGGCAAGACTTATAAATTGGGGTTCAGAATTGTTTGACAATTTCCATTTTTCACGATCTTTAGTACAAGAAAAATGTAGATATGTCAATGTAAAAACCTAATTTCTATCAAATGATAGCGAAATATTAAAATAAAATTATGTTCGAGAATATTATCAAATACATGGAATCAATTGACCCTGTTTTGGCAGCTTTTTATGCTTCTATTTTTACTTGGTTGATTACCGCCGCAGGAGCGTCATTAGTTTTCTTTTTTAAAGGTATGAATCGGGCTTTACTTGACGGAATGCTTGGTTTTACAGGTGGCGTAATGGTTGCTGCAAGTTTTTGGAGCTTACTCGCACCAGCTATTGATATGAGTTCGGGCGAAGGATTTGCGAAGGTTTTTCCTGCTGCTTTTGGGTTTGGCTTGGGGGCGTTATTTATTTTTTCTTTAGATAAATTATTACCTCATTTACACATTAATTTTAGAGAAGAGGAAAAAGAAGGTTTGAAATCACCGTGGCATCGAACAACGTTGCTGGTTTTGGCGATTACATTACATAATATTCCTGAAGGGCTTGCGGTAGGCGTTATTTTTGGAGGCGTTGCGGCAGGAATGCCCGAGGCAACGATAACGGGTGCAGTCACTTTGGCATTGGGTATTGGTATCCAAAATTTTCCCGAAGGGTTGGCGGTTTCTATGCCGTTGCGTCGTCAAGGAATTAGCAAATTTAAGAGTTTTTGGTATGGTCAATTATCGGCTATCGTCGAGCCGATTGCAGCCGTAATTGGAGCAATTGCCGTTAGTTTTTTTACACCAATTTTGCCTTACGCACTTGCATTTGCAGCAGGTGCAATGATTTTTGTAGTCGTCGAAGAAGTTATTCCCGAAACGCAGCGAGATAAATATACGGATATTTCCACGCTTGGTTTTATCGGCGGATTTATCGTAATGATGTGTTTAGATGTTGGGTTGGGATAAAGGGTTTTGCTGTAAAAAAATGACAGGTATATTTTTTAATATTTTGCTTATCCGTTCGTACGGCGAACGGGTAGGCAAAATGTCTTTTTTTGACAGAATAAACTATTTACGGAGTAAACATAAAATGGAATTATGTCAATTCAACTATTTACAAGAAAACCCTTCCAAAAATAGGAATTAAAATAGTTTTTTTTGAAAAAAACGACACCTTTTAACAGAATAGCAGCCACCAATTATTCAAAAACAAAAAAGTATAATTTATTTATTTTAAATAAAACCCTATATTTGGCTAATTCATATTTTAAAAATATCCAAATTAAAATTATGCTCGTTAAAACTTACGGAAGTGCGGTTTATGGTGTCGATGCCAGAACAATTACGGTAGAAGTGAATGTAGATGGACAAGTCGGTTCAGGTTTAGGTTATTTTTTGGTGGGATTGCCGGATAGTGCTGTAAAGGAAGGATACCAACGGATTCAGGCTGCGGTCAAAAATTCAGGAATGCGACTTCCTCGCTTAAATACGACGGTAAATATGGCTCCTGCCGATATTCGCAAGGAAGGTTCTGCCTATGATTTGCCGATTGCGATAGGGATGTTGGCAGGGATGAAACAGATGGTTTCGGATCTGGTGGGCGAGTTTGTGATGATGGGCGAACTATCATTAGATGGGACTTTGCAACCCATAAAAGGGGCGTTGCCAATTGCGATTCAAGCAAGAAAAGAGAAATTTCGTGGCTTGATTGTGCCTAAAGCAAATGCAAAAGAAGCGGCAATTGTTAATAATTTGGAAGTTTATGGTGTAGAAAATATAAAAGAAGTCGTTGATTTTTTGAATGGCGATTTGGAATTAGTACCCGTTGTTTTTGATACAAGGGAACATTTTTTTGACAATCAAAATGATTATGATGTTTGTTTTTCTGACGTTCGAGGGCAAGAAAATATAAAACGCTCTTTGGAAATATCGGCAGCAGGCGGACACAATGTGATTTTGATTGGGCCTCCAGGTTCAGGAAAAACGATGTTGGCAAGGCGTTTTCCAACGATTTTGCCGCCTTTGAGTTTGAATGAGGCTTTGGAAACCACAAAAATTCATTCCGTAGCAGGAAAATTACCCAGAAATTCTGCTTTGGTGGCGACTCGCCCATTTCGTTCGCCACATCATACGATTAGCGATGTTGCCTTGGTTGGCGGTGGCTCGAATCCCCAACCTGGCGAGATTTCGTTGGCTCACAATGGCGTTTTATTTTTAGATGAATTACCAGAGTTCAAACGGCAAGTTTTGGAAGTTTTGCGGCAGCCGATGGAAGAACGAAAAGTGACGATTTCGAGGGCAAAAATTTCGGTGGATTATCCTGCAAGTTTCGTTTTGGTATCAAGTATGAATCCCTGTCCGTGCGGTTATTACAATCATCCAAACAAAGATTGCGTTTGTGCACCGGGCGTTGTGAAACGGTATTTGAACAAAATATCGGGACCACTTTTGGATAGAATTGATTTGCACGTAGAAGTTACGCCAGTTTCTTATGATGAATTGGCAATGAAAGAAAAAGCATCAGAAACATCGGCAGATATTGCGAAACGGGTCATTGGCGCTCGACAAATTCAAGAAAAACGATTTACCGATTATGATTCTGTTTATTGCAATGCTCAAATGCCAAGCCGATTGGTACGAGACGTTTGTGAGATTAGTGACGCCGGACAGGTTTTGTTAAAACGCTCTATGGAAAAGTTGCAATTATCGGCTCGTGCTTATGACAGAATCCTAAAAGTCGCTCGAACAATAGCGGATTTGGCAGACAGCGAAAATATTAGTATCGAACATTTGGCGGAAGCCATTCAGTTTCGGACTTTGGATAGAGAAGGTTGGGCGGGGTGACGAAAGACGGATACCGAATACCGAAAAACTAAGAATTGTTAAAAACTTATTTATCTTTGATTTCCAAATTTTGTATTACAACTTTTAATGAATCATATAGCTTATGAAAGAGCGGTTAATTAAAGCTGCTAAGGAAACATTTTACTTCGTTTCCAGTAAAATTTTTTTGAAGAATACGACAATGGCTTTACTGCTCATTGCTTGTTTGATATTATTAACTTTCCAAGGTTTAAAATGTTACACGAATCACGGTGAATCGGTTACAGTACCTAACTTGAAGAATCAAACAATTAACCAAATAAAACCATTGTTACGCAAATCGAGTTTGGAAATTCGAGTCGTTGATTCTACTTATAACCCCGATAAATTACCTTTGACGGTTATGGAACAAACGCCACTTCCGACGAACGAAACAGGTTTGAAAGTAAAAAAACATAGAACGATTTACCTCACCGTAAATTCTGTAATGCCGCCTTTAAAACCACTTCCTAATATATGGGATAAAGATTTTGCAACGGCTGTCAACCTTTTAAAAAGTAACGGTTTTAGATTTGTCGAACGAGAACGTAAACCCGATAAAGCAGAAAATACGATTTTAGAAATTTATTATAAAGGCAAAGAATTAGACCGTTCAAAAAAGAATAAATTACCTGCAAATAGTAAAATAGAAATCGTGGTAGCATCTAAAAATGGTGGAACAGAAGTAACTGTGCCGAAGGTGATTTGTATGCCTTACGAGGAAGCCATTTTTTTGGTAGAATCTTCTAATTTGAATATTTTAATTATCGAAAGTGATGGAACGGTGACAGACGAAAATGAATCTTACATTTGGAAACAGTCCCCGATGCCAGAACCAGGTTTGACGCTGACGGTTGGTGAAGAAGTGAGTGTTTGGCTGACAGACGGTTTGCCGCCAGGTTGTTTAACTGAGTCAGATTTTGACGAAACACCCATTGATGACTATGACGATTATGATGATAATGATGAAGGAACGCCTGCTGATTATGAGGGATTTGAATAAGGGAACAGGAAACCAATAACTTACCTAAAAAATCCGATTTTTTTCGTAGCAACATATTTAAACGGATAATCGTTCTTCTTTCGATTATCCGTTTTCAATTTAATAAAATCAGACTTTAGATGAAAATAAGCGTAAAAGTCTAACATCTAAAGTCTAATATTTAATATCTAATAAGATGAAATATTCGATTGCGGCAATGTTGTTATGCGTTGCCATTTTATCAGAAGCACAAATTCTGGAAGTGCCATTAAGTTCAAATCCTGCCTTATTTGAGTATCAAGCACCACAAATCTACCCTACAAACGTCAATAAAACCCCGGGCGATACGATTGATATTCCGTTTTTAGATGATTTTAATTATGAATCATTGTATCCAACAAAAAAATATTGGGAAGACGAATTCGCTTATGTAAATAAGGGTTTTGGTGTGAATCCGCCAACTTTAGGCGTTGCAACGTTGGATGGTTTGAATGAAAATGGTGCAGCGTATGCGAATTCTGGTTCGGGCGTTGCGGATTATATGACTTCAAAACCAATTTTTTTGGGTAACAAAACGGCTGTAGATAATGTTTATTTGAGCTTTTTTTATCAAAAAAAAGGATTTGGCGATAAGCCAGAAATAGGTGATAGTTTGGTGGTAGAATTTAAAAATAGTCAAAACAAATGGGTGTCGGTAGCGAGGATTCCAGGCGTTCCTGATTCCGTTGCGGCAGGCGTTATTCAGCCTTTCAATCAATATTCTATTGAAATTGATGAGGCACAATTTTTATTCGATGGTTTTCAGTTTCGATTTAAAAATTATGCAAGTTTGACGGGAAGTGTTGACCACTGGCATCTGGATTATGTCCGTGTTACCGAAAATACAACGCCAAGTTTTACTTTTAGTGATGTCGCATTTATGAGGAAAGTCCAGACGATTTTGGAAAATTATACGGCTATGCCATGGCGGCATTTTAGAGATAATAAAACGGACGAAACCATTACGGGTTATCGTTTGGATTTATCCAATAATTTTAGTGCGACTCAAAACATCAATCCGAGTCAAGTTATCATGGAAGAAGCCATAACTGGCACGACCATTTTTCAAGATAATATCCTTTCTTTTAACGAACCGCCGATTGCTTTAGGAAATATTCCTGTTGGCAAACACGTCGTTCAAAAAGAATATTCGACCGTTCAATTCAACGATATTATTACGAATTTAGGTTTGTTTGATAATGAAGAAAATTTAACGGTGAATACTTATTTCATCGTCAATCCGTCAAATCAAGATGGAGCGCTGCCAGCAACGCTTTTGAATGATACCGCAAAAACGCAAACTATTTTTGATAATTATTTTGCTTACGATGACGGAAGTGCAGAGTTAGCAATCGTTGGCGGACGTTTGGGTGATGAAGTTGCCGTAAAATTCCGCGCAAACGTTCCTGATACGCTTCGAGCCATTCAACTATTTATTCCGCGCATCGCAGGTGATATTACCGGACAGCAACGATTTAATTTAAAGGTTTGGATTGCAGATTTAAACACAACTCCAGCTTTTGAAATTAGTTTTGCCAAACCAGTTTATGTTGATTCTTTGAACGGTTGGACGATTTATTCTTTGGATACAACGCCTGTTTATTTGCCGATTGGCGATTTTTACATCGGTTGGCAACAAGCGACCGACCCGTCAAGTCCGAACAAGTCGATTCCGGTAGGTTACGACAGAAATAACAATGATAAAGTGATTAATAATTATATGAATATTGGCAACGGTTGGCAAATCTTAAACTCTGGTACAGCGTCTATTCAAGATGGTGCGATTATGATTCGGGCGATTGTTGGCGACTTTACGCCTTTCACGACGGATACAGAACAGCCGAAAAGCAAACCTATTTCCGCAACGATTTATCCAAATCCAACCAATAATTATTTATTCGTCCAATTAGATGATGATTATTCAAATTATCAATATCGCATCGTAAACGTTGCAGGGCAAATACTTCAACAAGGTACGTTGCAACAAGAGCTAAACGTAAGTGATTTAAGTCACGGAGTTTATTTCCTAAATATTCGCCATCAAACTGAAAATATAAATTTGAATTATAAATTTGTGAAAAATTAACAAAAGGGGTCGGATACTTTTGAAGCGTCCGACCCCTACAAATAAAAAAAAATGAAAGCAGTAACGGTACAAGAGTTAAAAAAAATGCAGGATGAAGGTGTTGATTTTCAATTCATCGACGTTCGTGAAGTACATGAATTTGAGGAAGATAATTTAGGTGCAGTATTGATTCCTTTAGGAACAGTTCCTGAAAATATCGACCAATTTTCAAAGGATAAACAAATCATTATTCACTGCCGCAGCGGTGCAAGAAGCGGTCAAGCGTGTATGTTTTTAGCACAAAATTTCGGTTACGAAAATGTGTATAACATGACAGGCGGAATCATAGCTTATCGTGCGGAAATAGGGTAATTTTTTTTTATAGTTTAAGTAGTCCGAGTAGTTTTTTAGTTTAAGTAGTTCTAATGTGCAATAATCGGCGGAACTACTAAAACTGAAACACATCACAACGATAATTACTGAAACTACTAAAAATCAAGAAAAAAATGATTGTAATAACAGGTGCGGCGGGATTTATCGGGAGTGTGGTGGCGAGTGCGTTGAACAAAAGTGGTTTGAAAAATTTAGTTTTGGTAGATGATTTTAGTCGAGCCGACAAAAACCTGAATTTTGAACATATTACTTATGAAAGTAAAATTCATCGAGACGATTTTATTTCGTTTTTGAATAAAAACCCGACCAAAGTTGAGTTTATTTTTCATTTGGGAGCAAGGACGGATACGACCGAAACAAACGTGGAACTTTTTAATCAGTTGAATTTAGATTATACCAAAGCAATTTGGACGGCTTGCGCCGAATTTGAAATTCCGTTGGTTTATGCTTCCAGTGCGGCAACTTACGGTTTGGGGGAATTGGGTTACAATGACGAACACGACCTTTGCGAAAAATTACAACCGTTAAATCCTTACGGAGATTCTAAAAATGACTTTGATATTTGGGCATTAAAACAGGAAAAAAAACCACCGTTTTGGTATGGTTTGAAATTTTTTAATGTTTATGGGCCTAATGAATTTCATAAATCACGGATGGCTTCCGTTATTTTTCATTCGCATAAGCAAATTTTAGCAACGGGTGGTATGAAGTTATTTCGTTCGCATCATGTCGATTTTAAAGACGGCGAACAGATGCGAGATTTTATTTATGTCAAAGATGTGGCAGATGTTTGTTTGTTTTTAATGCAAAATCGTCCTCAAAATGGCATTTATAATTTAGGTACAGGAACGGCTCGAACTTTCTACGATTTAGCCGCCAATACTTTTGTAGCAATGGGTCTAACGCCCAATATTTCCTTCATGGATACGCCAGCAGATTTGCGAGATAAATACCAGTATTTCACGGAAGCGAATATGGATAAATTGCGACAAGCAGGTTATACCAAACCTTTTCATACATTAGAAGCGGGCATTACCGATTATGTGCAGCAATATTTGATGGAAGAAAATTATTATTAAAATAATTTTCTATTCCTACCCTCACTTGAAATCGGCTGTTTTCGATTCAAAATAATTCGTGATATATTCCGCTCTAAATAACCGTTTTTTATCCTAATTTACAAGATAAATCGTGTGAGTATTCGACGGGCGGTTTGAAATCGCCTGTCGAATATCGTTATTTGGTAAATCGACTGATTTGAGGTTCTTTGATACCGAGTACTCGGTATCAAAAAGTCAAAACTGATTAATATCTGCGTCCCGAATATTCCATTGCTTCGCCTTTGCCAAAACCATAGCTGAAACCAAGCGTAATAAAACGTCCTCGATAATCTTTGCTGTATAAATAAAAATCCGTTTGACTGGTTTCATTTTCCTGAATACGAGAAGCAAAAATATCTCTGATACTGAAATTCACAACGGCTTTGCCTTTAAGAATCTTCTTACGCAAACCTAAATCTGCAAACAACATATCCGAAATTTCACCTTGAACTGTTCGGAATTTTGATTCATAACGTCCTGTAATTTCAAAATCAATATCTGCTGGCAAATTGAATTTACTCGTCCATTTGGTTGACCATTGACTGGCTGAAAAATCAAACATTACGCTTTCTAATTCGCCTTGACGATTGAAATAATTATAATTAAAATCACCGTTTAAAGTAAACCATTTTTTCGGACTGTATTTGGTATTAAACTCAATTCCTGTAGAGCGTTTTGTACCAATATTATACGGTTTAAAAATATTGACATTATCTTCAAAAGTAGAAATACGGTCAATTACGTCCGTTGTGTAACGATGAAAAACGCTGAAATTCATCGAAATTTTATCCAAAATATAAATACTCGATACTTCGTAAGAATCCGTAAACTCTGGAAGTAAATCAGGATTTCCAGTTCGGAAACTAAAGTTGTTCCGAATATTAAAAAATGGATTCAAATCCCATAAACGAGGGCGATAAATTCGGCGAGAATAACCCGCTTGTAATGAAAACCTATCCGTTACTTTATACGAAATATGTGCGGTAGGGAAAAAATTCGTAAAGTTCAGATTATTTGATTCGTTGGTGGTAATCAAAACCGTTTGCAAATCAGTATTTTCTACACGCAAACCGACTTTCACTCCAAAACTATTGTGTTCGTAAGCACCAGTTCCGTAAACGCCCAATACTTTTTGGTTATAATTAAAAATATTCGTCAAATCTGAATTATCCACCCATTCGCCATTGATTAAATCCGTCACTGCAAAATCATTACTTACATCTTGTAAGACGTATTGTGCACCAGTTTCGACCGTTATTTTTTTAGAAAAAGGCTTGGTATAATCTAAGTTAAACGTGTATTTTGCCTCCTTAAAATTCGTCCGAGTTTCTTGACTACTGGTTCTATTTATTCCCGAAAGGGTCGCATTTTCGAAAGTCGAAGATTGGTCTTTTCCAAAAAAATTACCCAATGCACTGAACATCAAAACGTGGTCTTTATCGTCTTTAAAATCACTCACATATTGTAATTCATACTGAAATTTTGGATTTAAAGCCGAGGTCACTTCCGTTCGATACCATTCCGAAGTAATGTCGCCGTTTTCGTCTTCAAAACTAAAATCATAACGGGAAGGCTGTTCTTCAACTTCATACGCAACATTTGCCGAAAGCGTTAATACGTTTTGAGGATTGATATAATAATCCGTTCCCAAAACAAAATTGTAAAATTGCTCATTGCGGTACTCTTTTCCGCTGCTGTAAATTGTGGTATTATTGACTAAATCACGGTTGATATCTTCGCCAATTCTTGGTAATTCTCGATAACCTGCACCTAATTGTGTAAATAAATTAAACTTTTCCGTCCGACGATTTAGGCTTGCGCCAACGCTATGATTTTGTGGTAAACCAGTATTTAAGGAGATAGAACCGTTGATACCTCTACGTTCTTCTTTTTTTAAGATGATATTAATAATACCCGAAGTTCCTTCTGCATCGTATTTCGCTGATGGATTTGTGATGACTTCTACACTTTCAATCATATCCGCCGTAATCGTTCCCAAACCCTTACCTTGCTCGCTTGCAAGTACCGATGGTTTGCCATTTATCAAAATCTGAACACCCGAACTCCCTCGCAAACTAATCGCTCCTTCAATGCTCACGTTCACCGAAGGCACATTATTTAACACCTCATAAGCACTCGCCCCCGTTGAGCTCAAATCTTTTCCGACATTGAAAACCCGTTTATCTAACTTAAATTCAATCGTTGATTTTTCTGCGACAACTTCGATTTCCGCCAACACTTTGCTATCTTCCGCAAGAGCAATCGTCCCCAAATCAACTTGATTATTAATGATTTCAAAGTCATTAATTACCTTTTTTTCAAAACCGATAAAAGTAACTTCAATATAAAATTCTCGTTCTTTAGATTGTAATAAAAAATTACCGTCCAAATCAGTTGTTTCGCCAGTAATTACGGCTTGAGTTGTTTTATTCGCAATCATTACCGTGGCAAACTCAATCGGTTGCTGATTATTTTTTTCAACTACTTTTCCAATAATAGTTACGCTATTTTGAGCAAAAATGGTATTGGAAGCGCTCAATAAAAACATTAATAAAATTAATAATAAGTGATTTTTATTCATCATTTTTCAGTTTTAGTTTTTTCAATAAGACAAAGAAAAGATGGTTTTCGTAAAATTAAAAATGGATTCTTTAAACGACCGATTTGCATGGGCAAACAGCAAAATTAGTACAAGTAATTTTGGCTCTCATACCGACTTCTACGAAACTCACCGAAAAATCGTAATTTTCACACGTTATCTGACGACTAAAGTTGTCGGTACGGAAGCACACAAACGTAATCGAAAATTATAAACTACTTTTTATACATTTTAAAA
>Ga0222647_1000344_pt1 | contig 22831 bp, 19 predicted proteins | sample AntAcemetagen333_FD_179864 | JGI IMG/M metagenome (GOLD analysis project Ga0222647, IMG submission 179864) | Saline water microbial communities from Ace Lake, Antarctica - #333 | ecosystem: Environmental > Aquatic > Non-marine Saline and Alkaline > Saline | place: Antarctica: Ace Lake...
TACCAGCTGAAGCTCAACGCTCCTTTATGACCCCGGAGTCTATGGCTGTGCGGGCGGGTCTAGCCAACACACCAGCGGGATACGGGGTTGCGGCCGACTTGCGTACAGCTACTGACCCTCGTGAGCAGATGCAGTTGCCCGGCGTACCCGGAGTGACTAGCCCTATGGCTGTGCAGCAGGCGGTAGCGCAGACTTTACAGGACCCTAACCTAACACCGGAGATGCGTAGGGCGCTGGAGATACAGCAACGTACACTCGGTGTAGCGGCAGCTACCGGTAGCGGGCTTCTTGACGCAGTTACAGACGCTGTTGCACTCCTACAGCGTACAGGTACTCGCGTGCTGGAGTACGGTGTAGCCGTACCGCTGTCTATGGTATCCCCGGAACTCGGGGCGCAGTTCTTTGAGCAGATTAACCAGTACGACGAAGCAGCTGACAGGTTAGCGCTTGTGGGTCAGGGTGCGCCTAGTGGTTCCGTGGCGGCAGACTCCGGGGTCGGAGCACCGGCTCCTAAAACGCCGACGAAAGAGACCTCGTGGGGTGGACTGCAGCTCAACTTCGGTACGCCGGTGGAGTTAGCCTTCGGGAAAACCAAAGGCGCTGGTAGTCGTGTGTTTGTTGAAGCCCCTGAAAAAATCTTTGATGCAATAGACGCCAATAACAAGCAGCTCGCACGGGAAGAATCACTGCTGCAGTATTACGCGACTACAGGTGACGCCGCCGGGTACAACCAAGGCTTGGCGGTGAGCAACGCTATAACTGCTACTGACGCGCTACGCAAAGAGAACAGTTACCTCCAAGGGATGGCGGCTATCGTGGGTATCCAGCAAGAAAACTTCGGGCCAGTGCAGGAGATACTGCAGCGCCGGTACCCGAACCAGCAGGTCGAAGTGCAGCCGTACACCGACGGCACCGTGGCGATCTTCCTCGACGGCGAGCGCGCGTATCTGGAGGACTGGGACATACTCGCGCAAAACGTGCGCGATAGTTATGACCAAGACTACATATCACAGCAAAACGCTGCGGCTACCGCAGAAGCTGAGCTGGCACAGTTCGCCCGTAAGGAAGGTATAAAAACGGAGCAGCAAGGTGCCCGTGAGATTGCCGTCGCAGCGGCGGCCGACGCCGCTAAGAACCGTAGTATAAACTGGGAGGCGGACGCGGCCAGCGGAGATTCGTTTGCGACGTACATCACTCCTCAGAACGAGCAGGTGCAGCTAGTGCGCGTCAATGACTACCCGCACAAAGACGACGCTGGTAATGACGCACCCGGCCCGGCGATCCTTGTACAAACGCCTAGTGGTCAGTTCTCCACACCCGTGTATATTGCTCCTGACGGCACAGTACAGCCCGCAGGATAGATGGAGTAGATTATGGCTGAACAAGAGCTGAAGTACGGAGCTGGACTGCGCACTCGGCGGACTGATCTCTACAGCAACCTACCAGAGATGGGGGTTAAGGGTATCCGGCCGGGCCTTGCGGACGCCACAGTGGAACGCCAACGCGCGCTAGACCGCATCACTGGGCTTGGCGCTAGTACAGCGCCACGGCTGCAACCGCCTCCCGGTAATACTGGGATCGCGCAGGGCTCTGGCGTCTATTACAACCCCGGGCAGGATCGTTTCTCCGCAGGCGGTGTGGAGTTCGGCCGTGAGGATTACGATGTTGCGCTGCAGACACGCGGCGCGATCGGGCAACCGGCTCCGGCTCCGGAAGGGCCCGGGTGGCAGAGCCGTAGCTCCGCTGAGTACAACCGGTATTTGGACTCTATCTCCGAAGGCCGGGGGTTCCTCGGCAATGTCGGCATGGGTTTTCGTGACGTAGGTGAAGGTGTTGTTGGGGGCATTGGTCGCGGAGCCCAAATGCTGGGCGCTGAGGGTGTCGGCGGTGCGCTTGTAGGTGCCGGTGAGTTCCTCGGCCCGAGCGCTGCGGACGACGCGCGCGATGCTATGATCCGCGAGCGGCAAGGGCTGGGTGGGCAGATTCTTACCGCTGCCTCGCGCTCTCTGCCCACGGTTGGACTCGCCATTGCAGGCGGTGTGGGCGGCGGTGCGCTTGCTGCCGGTGGCCTTCGCGCAGCCGCTGCCGGTGGGGCTGCTGCCCGCGCCGGGCAGCTAGGCGGTGTCTCAGCCACGATCTTCCCAATGGAAGTGCAGTCGTCCTACACGGCAGCGCAGCAGGGTGGCTATGACGTTGAGGACCCCGAGGTCCAGTCAGACATCTGGGCCACAGCCCTCACCAAGACCGTAGCACAGACGCTACCAGAAGCCTTCCTCGCAGGGGCGTTCAGCCGCGCGTTCGGCACGGCGTTGCGTGACGCAAGTAAGCGCACGCTGCGCAATACTGTCGGGCCCATTGTGGGTGTCGGTAGTGCTGAAGCCGCCGCGGAGACATTTGCCACGCTGGCCGACCGGGTGATGTTTGACCCTGAGCTGCGGGACCAGTTAAACGAGCGTGACTGGGCAGCGCTCGCCCCTACGCTCTTTTCCAAGTACAAAGATGAGGCGATTGTCGCCGCAGGCGCAGGCTTCCTACTTGGTGGTGGCTTTCGCGCTGCTGCCATGCCGTTCGAGGGTGGGCGCGCGCCGACCACAGAGGAGACACCCACACCAAACCGCGATCTCACGGGCACTGAGCCTGCAGATGTGCTTAGCGGTGGTACGGTTCAGGGAGCGCCTACGCCGGCACCCCTTGCCCTACCTGCACCGCCCGCCGGGCTGTTGGGCCCACCAGTAGCAACTACGCCGGCACCCCTTGCCCTACCTGCACCGCCCGCACCGGCACCTGTTGCGCCTGCACCCCTTGCCCTACCTGCACCGCCCGCCGGGCTGTTGGGCCCACCAGTAGCAACTACGCCTCCACCACCCACAGACACAGGGCCTATCATTACGCCGCCCCCGTTGGGTGAGACCGCTATGGGTGCGCAAATACGCGCTCAGCAAGACCTGCTGGCTCAACAGGTGCAGCAAAGGCAGGCAGCACAGGACGAGGCAGTGGCGCGCACAAGACAAGAAGCAGCACAACGTACGCAGCGCGAGGACCAGCTTCTCCGTTCGCGGGATGAGCAGCGAGCATTGCAAGCCGACGCTGAGACCATCGGGGGTCTCATACTGGGCGACCAGTATAACCTGCTCACAGACGCAGAAAAAGCGGACTGGCAAGCTGGAGTGGCGGCTGTCGACCCCGAGGTCCGGGCCGATGTAGCCACAGCACTAGGGATCGCCGAGTTTGACCCAGAAGTAGAAATAACAGACCCCACTTTCCGCCAAGGATATACTAAACTCGTTGCGGACGCAGAGAAAGTGCGGAAGCGGCAGAGCAACAAGCTGCGGCGGCAAGCCGCTGAACTGCCAACGATCATAGAGCCAGCGGTTGCGCCGTCTGCACTCCCAGAGGGAGTGTTTGGTACTGCCAAGGGGCAGCCCTTCAAGAATAAAGTTGCGGCTCAACTGCAAAGGAAGCGCGTGGCAAGTCGGGAAAACGTACCCGCCGACCGGCTTGACGCCGTGGAACTCCCCGGAAAAACCGGCTGGGGTCTGCAAGTACGCCCGGAGGCGGTGCCTCCGGCACCACCCAAAGGTGACAAACTCAAGCAGAGGACGCAAGACGCCCCTAAAAAGCAAGGCGCAAAGGAGAGCGCTCTACGCAAAGGACCCAAAGCTGGCAAGGGAGTTCGAGGCGAAGACACCCAAGGGCAGGAAGCTGCCGGAGCGCGTGTCGAAGAAACCGCTCAAGAACCGACGCCTGCCCGGAAACCTGAAGTAAAGTTCAGCCGTGGTATGACTGATGCGGAGCGTGCGCGCCTCAAAGCGGAGGAGGCTGCAGCTGTAAACCTTAAAGCAGAGCGCGCCCCAGCCATGCGGTCGAAGGAAGAAGTGGAGGCTGCGAAAGAAGCCGAAGCCGCTGCGCTGCAGACTAAGAAAGATGCCGAGACTCAGAAGATGGAGGCGGCTAAAGAAGCCGCCGCTGCGCTGAAGGCCAAAAAAGAAGCTGATGCCGAGGCTGCCAAAAACGCACCCAAAGCTAAGGGTACGCGCGCACCACCGGAGCCCAAAGAGGACGTAGCTGCGACCGCGAAGGCCGAGCTCGTCGATCTGGTGGCTAATGCTGAAGATGTGTTGATGAACGAGTCGCGCACAAAGCGGACACTACTAAACCAAGCGGAGCTGGATGCCGGGCTTGAGCTACTTACGCTCAGCGACAACGCTGACCCAGAAGTAGCTGCGCTTGCGGACGGCGCGCTGGAAGCCAACGCCACTGCCAGACAATACAAACAGGTTGAGGAGTACCGTGCCCGGGCGGATGCACATCGCACCCTCGGTGGTAGCACGACCGACGCAGACTTCGCGGCTAAAGAGCTGAAGACTATGGTTGATGCGTGGAACAGCGGTGCCGTACCAGATAACAGCGACGCCATGCTCCAGACGCGTTTCAAAGAGCTGGCTGTCCGCGTGCGCAAGGCTGACCCTAAGAACAGCGTGCTCGGGTATGCTACTGTGCGGAACACGCCTAACACGCGGATGGGGCAGATCGCCACCACCGTGGAGACCGGTAAATTCTCCCTCGCCACCTTGGCCGACGCAGTCCTTGCCAACGGCAAGCGCGCGACGCCTCTGCCCGCTGGTAAACAGCGGATGATCGCCCGTAATTTCCTGTCCAAGTTCAAGGTCAAGCCCAAGCTCTCGGTGTTCAAGGACCAAGCCGACCTGCAGCAGCGTAACCCTGACCTATACAACCGTGCCGTGGCAGCACGTACGCAGGGCGACTTCGACACCGCCCCAGCTGCGGGGTACTTCTTCGACGGTGAGGTGATCGTGTTCAGCGACCGCATCGCAACGCGCGAGCAGCTAGAGTTTGTCATGGCCCACGAGGTGCTGGGCCACTACGGTATGCGCGCCGTAGCGAGCAACGCAGACTTTACAGCGCTCATGGATACCATCTACACCGACAGCTCGCCTGACATGAAGCAAGCTATCGACAACGCGGTGGCAGCACGGGAGATGTCGCGCGCCGAAGCAACAGAGGAATACCTGTCGGACTTCGCAGCCCGCGTCGAGATGAGCCTGCTGCGCAAGTGGTGGGCGAAAGCCAAGAGCTGGCTGAACGCAGTCGGCTTTAAGTTCGATGACGATGTCGCCCGCTACATGATGAACCAGAGCCGTAGGTACCTGCGCACTGGGGAGACTGGCTCCGTGTTCAACACTGACCGCGTGGCCGCGGGCCTCACCCGTCTCGATGCTGGCACTGACCCCACGGGTACAGGCCGCTTCAGCACGCAGTCGGCCACAGGCACTATCCGGAGCATGGGCCACATAATAGATAACCCGGTATCGGCTGAGCCTGACTCCATGATGGACGCGCAGGACCGGATCGACTCTGCCATGAAGACGCTCAAGCTGGGCATGGCGGACATCAGGAACTCGTACGACAAGGTCAAGCAAAACTTGGTGACACCCACCATTTTCCGCGCCATGCGCAGCGAAGGTGGCCAACTGGTGTACAACCTGTTGCTAAAGAGGACCAACACCGCGCGCTCTGTGGTTACCCGGATGCAGACCATGCGTGAGGCAGCACTTCAGCCGCGGATCGAGCGGCTCGCTGGCATAGGTTTCAGCGGTAAAGGAATCAGCGTCGAGGGTCGTGAGAAGGCAGGTTACGTCCTCAAGGCCAACCGTATGGTGCAGACGTTCAACTTCCGTGCACCGTCCACGAAGAACCTTCCGAAGCTGTACCTGCGCGACCCGGTCACTGGTAAGCTGAACCCGGTGAAGGGTATATTCGAGAACCTGCTTAAACAGAACCGCTTGTCACGTGCGGAGTGGGCCAAAGGCGTCAAGGTACCTTACAACACCCCAGAGACCATGACGGCTGCCAAGCGCGCAGAGCTCACAGCCGCGCGCGACGCAGAGCTGGCTAAGGCCACCACTGACAAGGCCAAGAACGCGATCACCAAGAAGTACGCAGCACGCATCGACAGTAACACATACAACGCGGTGGCCTACCTAGACGTGCAGCAGACCTTCACGGACGTGGAGTGGGAGGCGTTCAACCAAGAACTGGATGCCATGGCGCACACAGCCCGAGCTGTGCTCGAAGCCAAGCTGACCAAGTACGACGAGGAAGTGTCCACAACGTACCGCCGCCTGCAGAAAGCTATGGCTGCCGCGATGACTGACAGCGACCGCGCGTTAATGGACAGGGCAGTGCGCCGGTATGTGGAAATACAGGACGCAAATCTCGCCACCTTTGAGAACGGGACGATTGACCCGTCGACCCGAGACGCTGAGTCTGCAGAAAAATTCCTGATCCAGTTCAACTCCGCACTGCTCGGTAAAGGCCGTGACCGTATCTATGATCTGTTCACGCCAAACGATAAGAACAACGGCATCGCGGCGTTCCCAGAGAGCGAGAAGCAGGCGATCATCGACATGATCGACGGTCTGCGGACGCGTTATAACCCACCAGAGGATACCCCGGGCAGCCCCTCGTCGGTGAAAGAGGCGCGTATGGCGGTGCAACGGGAAGTAGGGTTCATAGCGGGGCAACTCTCAGACACAATCGACGCGGAGAAAGCCGCGGTGCGCACGATCCTGACTGGGTATGTGCCCATCGTACGTGAAGGCGAGTACAGTGCAGGTATGGAGTTCCGGGATAAAGACGGGAAGAAGTTCCAGCTCATGGAAGCCTACCGTGAGCAAGCGCCGTACATGCAGTTCGCGAAAGAATCACAGTCGATCACGGCAGCCGAGCAGCTCACCGATCTGTTCGGCGGTCAGACCTATACCGTGGAGGTGTGGGACGCCGATGCAGACGGGGGTAAAGGCAAGGCCGTGATGAAAGAGGGTACGCTGACCGGGATCAGTGGTGCGGTAGTCAACGCTGCCAGCACCGACCCGGAGCTCAGCCATGACGCAGCACTGCGCTTCATCCGCAGGTTCAACATCCCGTTGACACCGCAGAAGCTGGAGCAAATCGTCATCGCGTCCACATCCGCTGGTAACAACGCCATCCTGCGGCAGCTGAAGACAGGGTTTACACCCGGCGCAACCAACGACCTGACCAGTGCTATCTCCCAGCACATTGAGTCCAGAGCATCCACAATCGCTAGGGACAAGACGTCAGTAGCACTGGCAGACGCAATGGATTTCAGTGGCGACGGCCGCGCGCTGTGGCTTGGCGATCAGGCGAAGTACGACCGCTTGAAGGCGGAGTATGAGCAGCTCAAGGCTGAGCCTACACCCAACGAGGACGCTATCAGCATCGCCCGGCAGGAGTTTGAGGAGTACCACAACCAGTTTGTGACAGAGGACGCACCGAACAAAGGCGCGGCTAAGTACAACGAAGCGCGTAAGTGGGTGGATTTCCTCGACCAACAGAAGGGGGTGCTGGAGACAGACCTCGCTAACAACAAGCACATTGCGACGGTCCAGATGCTGACCTCTATCAGCTACCTTGGCATGATGGTGGCGTCGGCCGGACTCAACGTAAGTAGTATGGGTACGAACGTACCGGCTGCCCTTGGTACCGTGAACCATAAGACAGGGTTCGGCGGGGGCTTCGGCATGATGCGGGCGTCCACCACGCTCACCAAGATGATTAAATCGGCGGGCTTTGGCGGGCAAAACGACACCGCTGAGTTCTGGAAGGGGCTCACAGACGCCCAGCTCAAGGCGAAGGGTATATCGAGGGCGGCTGCGGACTTTATATCCGAGGGTATCAACAGTGGTATCTTCCAAGCCGCACAGACCAACTCGTTAATGGGTTCAGCCCGTGGCCGCATCACATCCGGCGGTGAGCAGAAGTTCCTGACGACGTTCATGGGGCCGTTCAACATAACAGAGCAGCTTAGCCGTCGCGCAACCGGTCTCGCTGCGTTTGAGCTGATGTTCCAGCGCAACCTTGCCGCGGGTAAGTCACGTGAGGCAGCGGCGGAAGCAGCAGCTGAGTTCAGTGCAGACCTAGTGCTGAAGACATTGGGGGACTACACAGCGGGGGGCAGACCGGCGCTGTTCCGTGGCGGGCCACTCCAGTTCGCGTTCATGTTCAAGATGTTCACGGTAAACACCGCGGCGCTTATTGCGAACCTACCACCGAAAGGGCAAGTGGTCATGCTTGGGTCCCTGTTGTTGCTCAGTGGTCTGCGGGGCGTACCCTACGCTGAAGACATCGAGGACCTTGTCAACACCTTGGCGCAGAAGTTCGGGATACCCATGCCCAGCATCCGCGACTCCATCCGCCGCACTGGCGACGGGCTTCTTCCCGGTCTCGGTGAGACGCTGGTAAGCGGCGCGCTGAATAAGCTAATACCCTACGATGCGGGCGGGCGCTTTTCCGCAGGTGACATCGTGCCGGGGACTGGCATGTTCTTGGCCGGTGCTGACGTGCAACGTGAGTTTTTCCAGATAGGTGGGCCAATGGCCTCTTGGACCCAACAGGCTGTGGGTACGATTGGCAGCATCATTGACGCCATTGTGCCCGGTGGTAAGGCCCCGTCGCTCACATCCATCCTGCGGGAGTCGCCGGTCACGTTCGGTCGCGCACTGGGGGACGCCGTCGCCTACGAGCAGTACGGTGCCATCGTGGATAAACGCGGGTACACCGTATCCAACGATTACAACTCTGCTATCGCCATTGGCCGTATCCTTGGTCTATACCCGGGCTCCGCTTCACGGGCGTACGAGAGTGTGCGGGAGTCCAAGCTGATCGTGGAGTACCAGAAGTCCATGACCTCTTACTACCGCGACCGCATCGTCGCAGCGCAGGTACAGGGCGATCGGGCGAAGGTCGCGGACCTGTACGATGAAGTTCGCGAGTGGAACCGGAGCGCGAAAGGCACGGGGCTGGAGGTTGTCAACATACGCGACAGGGTCAGCAAAGCATTGCGCGCCCAACGGTTGAGCGCCACCGCGCGGTTCCTAAAAACTACGCCGCTATCCTCAAGGGATGCGGCGCAGCGTATCGTCGACGTGTATACCGCTAACTAGGGTCAGCGTCTGTCTGCAATGTCAACCACGTCGCCCATCAACAGGTTGTCCTGCTGCTGCTCGATACCTTCGAGGATCGACTGCAGCCGTGGGTGCTTCAGGTTTATCCCTACAACGTAGCACTGCGGCGGCGAGATCGGCGTGTGCTTACCGAGCGAAGCCTTCTTCGTTATTGGCGTTGCGTCCGCCCCATCGTGCGCGATCTGGGCTGTGAAGTCCCGTGGGTTCCCGCCTCGCTTGGCGAACCACTGGCGAAAGTGCGTGCGCTCCAGCAACATCGTGCCACCCACCAGCTTGGTTGAGCCTGTGTTCCTGTGCCCGTCGATGCGGATACGGATTGGCCCTCTGGGCAGCCGGTCGTAGTTCGGCAGTGGGTCCTTGCCCGGATCGTGCCAGACCAGAAGCGTGTCGCTCAGGTGCTCGTTGACGTATTCCGCCAGCAGGTCGAACACATCACGACGGTTATCCTCGACGGTCTCGCGCATGTCGTCGATCTGGCTGAGGACCCACTTGATCGAGGGTTCCTGCGGGTAGTCGATGATGCCCCACTCATGTGCCAGCCGCATCGCCAGTTCAGTCATCACGATGGCGACTTCCCAGAACCGCTCCACACCTGTGAACGCCTTGTTGTACTTCTTCTGGAACTCCTCGAAGGCGTTGGCCAGTATGGCGCGGATACCCTGCTCACCGATCTGCATGACCCGCTCAAGGAACATGCGCCCAGCGTGGCCATAGTTCTGTGTGAACAGGCGGTGTAACTTACGGCCTACGTCGGTGCCCGCGGAGAACAGGGGTGACGCATCGACCCTGAGTTCCAGCAGTCGGGCAAGCTGTGCGTCCGTCTCGTCGCCCGTGGAGATCAGCTTGCTGGAGATCGGCCTGTTGGTTGAGAGGGTGGAGAACAGCGCCCATTCTTTGGGGGCCTTCTCCTCAGCGCTGCGTGTGAGGCGGGCTTTGTCCCGGCCTTGGCTGACCCAGTATAGATAATCACCAATGTCTTTGTCTGACATCTGGGTGGCTTCGTCCACCGTCATGGGCAGGTTGCCATAGAGACCGAAGCGGTTGAACAGTGAGTTCGCTGTGAACTTGGATTGGAAGTGCAGCTTCTCTGGGTCGCCCCATAGCGACTGCTGCATCAACTGGGCCAGTGATTTACCGCTGCCGGACGGGCCGTAGAACGACACGGTCACGCCCTTGAGCCCGGTGAACTGCATGAGGATTGAGGCGAGGCCCAGCCCGATGGAGAACTGGTGAGGGTACAGCTTACCCTTGCGCAGGATAGAGGTGCCAGCCTTCCATGTGTTGTAGTCCCCACAGACTGTGAACATGTCACTGCCTGCGCGGTTCACGTGGGTCGCCAGCCTGATAACGTCCTTGGCCACAGTCCCATCGTCGTTGCGCCGGTAGAGATCGTCACCCAGAACGAAGACCTTGTTGTCTTCCTTCCACCCCATCGTAGAGTAATGGTTCGTGACAGTCCTGACCTTGCGCAACTCATTCATATATGAGCGCATCATGATCTGAAAATACTCCGTCTGTCTCTTGGTCTGCAGTACAATGCCTTGGTCTGCGATGCTGCCGACGAACTCCCGATACGTGCCGTCAGCCAGATAGGCTTGGCGCAGCGCCAGCACTTTCCACCCTACGTGTGGGCGCTCCCACATGAACTGAGCCACCTCGTAACCAAGGTGCTCGTCATACCCATAGCTGAGCGGGTAGATGTCGAAGGGTGCTACCTCGATGTCGGTGTCGTCGATGGTGGCCATGATCCCCTTGGCTGTCCGCTTGAACGGCTTGGGTATCTCGACCTCTGTGACAACTTCCTCGGGCGCGTCGGCGCTGGTGTCCACCTCTTGGTACCGCACACCCAGTCGGGCCGGGCTGCCGATCTTACCTATGAACGGGCAACCCTTACACCCAACAGGTCGCTCACCCTCAAACTTCGCACAGGTCGAGGGCCCGGTGGCTTGCTCCCGCCACTGTTCCATCTTCTTGAGCGTGGCAGTCTCGGAGTAACTGGGGTGGTCCTCACTCCACCGCCGCGCAGTATCCTCGGGCTCCTCGCAGAACGCAGCCACGCCAATCAGGGCGTACCAGAATGGCTCGGGCACCTTGTCTTGGTTCTCTACCGCCCAGTTGATCTGCTGGCACTTCTCCACGATGATGCTGCCTATGGCAGGGGGCATGTCGCCGCGCGCTGCGAGACTGTCCAGCAGGCCGCTGTTCTTCTTTTTGACTGGCGCGTTTGTCGGGTTGAAGTAGTAGGCCAGTGCCTTCTTCAGTGCAGCCACGGTGGTATCACCGCCGTCAAGTAGCACCTCAACACGTTTGGGTTTGGTCGGGTCCTTGAAATTGTGGGTGCCCACAGGGCGCAGGACCAGCGAGGCGTCGGCCGTCTTGGTCACGTCGATGTCGAACTTCTGCCCTGCGGCAGCGTCCTTCATGGCGCGGGCCAGTGGCGTCCACTCGTCACGATTGAGGTCGCGCTCCAGAACCCAGTAGGTGTGCAGCCCGTTGCCCGATCTGATTATCAGGGGCTTGGGCAGCTTCATCTCGGTGATGAATTGACCAAGGACCTTCAGCCCTTCTTTCCATGTGGGGAATGGTTTGTCGTCTCCGCAGTCTACGTCGATCGTAACAACCTTGGTTGCCTGTACGTTTACGTTTCTGCGGCTGCTGTCATCCATGAAACTGGAGATAGCGAAGTACGCATCCTGCCCTCGTTGGTCTAGTGCTTGCACTTCATCCACTACATCAGTCAAGCTGTTGTAGAACCGGTTGCGTTTACCGGTTAGGGAGAACCTGCAGTACATACCTTCTGTCGGCAGAACGCGCTGGAGGAAATCCAACGTCTTCATGTGTCACGCCTTGCTTTGATTTGGGGAGGGCCGATGCCCTCCCCGTTTAACCACCTTACGCCTGTACTCCCAAAATCTCAATGAGCGCGTCAAGGCGTTGTTCACTGGTCCAATGCTGGGCCCCGTAAGGGGGCCAAGTTCCTTCTTTTAACAGGGGTAGAAGCTGGCGCAGGGTCTCTTTGACCTTCTTCTCGTTGCGCTCCCGTATCGGTCCACCGTCCACCCACTTGTAATAGGTGGCCCGAGAGGTACCGAGCAGCTTGCTCATGTCCTTGATAGTCAGGGCCATGCGCTCGCGCACCAGTTCCACCTTCTCAAAGTCGAGGGCGGTATTATTCATCGTCGTCATCATCCCCTACCAGCGCGGCGATCTCGTCAGCCAAACTGGCCACGTCGTCGTCCACTTCAGCAGCGGCCTTGGGCTCTGCCTTTGGCTTTGGCTTTGCCGCAGCCTTGGGCTTTGCTGCAGCCTTGGGCTCCTCAGCCTTCTTGGCACCGAAGCCGCGCTTCGGCTTCTCCTCAGCCGCTGGGGCTTCTTCCTCAGCTTCTTCCTCAGCTTCCTCCTCGGGCTCCGGCTCAGGCTTGACTTTCACTGGGGACGCCTTGCGTGGCTGGCTTGGCGCTGCAGCCGTCTCGGGTTGCTTCTCGCCAGTGATGTCCATCACGTTGTCAGCGCCGAACAGAGGCTCCACCGCAGCATAGGTATCCTCGTCGAGGAACCCACCGAAACCAAACTTCAGCTTGGGGAAGGACGCGTCAGTGTCGAAGGTGATCTTGGTCTTGATTACCTCGGCAGGGATGCCACGCAGAGACAGCTCTTTGTGGTATGCGTTCAGCCCCTTCAGTGCTGCAGGCGTGACTTGCAACAGGTAGACGGGGCCTTCCGGATCATCAGCCGACACAATGGCTAACCGCTTCTGGTCGGTGCAGGCTTTGAGTTGCTGGCCTTGCGGTCCAGTCTTGGAGCCCCATGCGTTATGCGGGCAGGACGCACACATATCGTTCTGCGGTGCCTCGCTCTCGGGGTGGGGTTTAACGCCGTCCAGAGAATAGCAGTCAGGTGCAGTCGCCTCAGCATCCTTGTCCCATGACTTGGCGTAGAAAGTCTTGGACAGCTTCGGGTTTGCACCGACGATCACGATGTCCAGCGAGGTGGTGTCCAGCACTGTCTCAGTACCACCCTCGACGATGCGGAACCGGCTTCCCTTGAGGGAGATGCGCGGGAACGACTGCCCACTGGAGATACCAGCAGAGATGCTCTGCGATAGCGCCGACGGCTGGCCGACCTTACCTGCGAGGTAGGCTGGGACTTTGATGTTTGTAGGTACGATGTTACTCATTGGTGTTCTCCTTAACGAGCTGTAGGTTTACGGATGTTGATGTCCAGCTTGGTGCCATACTTGACGCCCGGCGGGACTTCCTTGTTGGTCTCGATGTAGCCCCGAACTGCGGTCTTGCTGATCCGCTTCTCCAGCATATCGAAGGCTTCTTCCTCGCGGATGAAACGCAGCACGGCGTCCCAATCCTCGACGTTAGCAAAGTCGGTGGTGGTCAGGAAGGCTGTGCCGTGGTCCGTCTTGAAAGACGTGAGCCCATCGGCGTCCAGCTTGGCTTTCAACCATGCTTCCAGCTTGACCATATCGGCCTTGATGTTATCCACCCGCTCCTTGATCTCGGCCTCAACGACCTCCTTCTGGATACGTAGCTTCATGTATTTCTTGATGACGGCGTCGACTGTCACGGTCATAACTTTACTCCGTTGATTGTTGGATTAGATCGAGCAGCAGGCCCTGCAGTTTCTGCTTGTTGGCCAGCCGGTGGTACATCTTGTACTCCAGATCGGTCGCTTCGATGTGGACCACGTTGCTGACATGCCGTTTCCCGATACGTTCAATGCGCCCGTTTGCCTGAACATACTGCTCGTTGCTGGTGATGGGGCCGTACCACACCACGGTCGAGGCCGCGGTCAGGGTCAAGCCGTGTGCCATCGTCGCAGGGTGAGCGATCAGGATACGCGGGTCTTTGCTGTGCTGGAAGTCGTAGAAAATCTGGTCCCGCTTCTTGGATGACACAGCGCCGTTGACGACACCGACCGACCACCGCTTGGACAACTCACGCTCCAGCATGTTGAGCGTCCCTGTCAAGGGGACGAAAATAATTACCTTCTCGCCTGCTTCTTCGATCACCTCCTTTACTGCGTTCACCCGTGGTGAACAGTCAATCTCGAAATCTTGCCCATCGTCCGTGTAAGCCACGCCGCAGGCAATCTGTACCAGCTTCTGTACCTTCACAGCCTCGTTCACTGCGCTGATACTCGAACCACCTTGCTGCAACTCGATCACGAGCCGCTTCATCATGGTCGTGTAGTGTTTCTTCTGCTCGGGTGTCAGCTCTACCCTGCGGGTCTGGATCACCGTGTCGGGCAGGTCGAAACATTCGTCACGTGTGTAACGTATAGCCGGTTGCAGCACGTTCTTCACGGTGTCCATGCTGTCAGCACGGGGCACGAACTTCCACTGGCCGATCTTCATCATCACCTGTTCACGGAACGCAGTGTAGGTGCGCGTTGCATAAGGGCTGTCAACCAGTTGCGACAAGGTCCACGCGTCGGTGGGGTCGTTAGGCGTGGGCGTACCAGTCATCAGCCACAGGCGGGTGTCAGGGTTCTTGCCCATCCACTTCTTGAAGTGCTTGTACCGGCTGGTCGATGGGTTCCGCAGCACCGCCGCCTCGTCCACGATGACCAGATCAAACTTGCCGATCGCATCCTCAGCGATGATGTTGAACCCGTCGTGGTTGATGACGTAGAAGTCCGCCTCTGTGTTGAGCAGCTTCTTGCGCCGCGCCGCGGCACCGTGGAGTACCACGTGCTTACGGTTGAAGAACCCCTTGAAGATTGCGTCACCCCACACACGCTCCAGTGTGGAGAGCGGGGACAGGATCAGCACCTTCTTCACCGCGCCCAGCTTAATGAGGTAGTCGGCTGCCCAGAGCGCGCTCTGTGTCTTGCCAGTCCCGATCTCGTTAAGCACCAAGCACTTGCTGTTCATAGTCAGGAACGCAGCGGTCAGCTTCTGGTGCTCGTACGGTACGAACTGGCCCGGCCAGTCGTAGTAATGCAGGATAGGTGAGGGTGCGGCGATCCCGAGGGCCCGTAGCTTTTGGACCTCGCCGATCTTATGCGGCACCGCGACCAGATCAGTCCCACGGAACGACAGCATCTTAGCAGAGGGGACCGTCGCCAACACCCGGGCCGGGTTCTTCAGCTTCAGTGCCAACGCCTTGGCCTTTGGAATTACAAGCACGGATATACTCCCTAACCGCTTCGATAGTCTCGTCATCATAGGCAACAAAACATTTGCCGCCCGCGTTCTCAATGTCCCTCATGCACTTCGTCTGCAGCGCCGTGGGCTTCTTGGTCTTGTCTGCTTTGCACTCGATGCCAACGAAGTGGCCAAACACACAGGCGACCCTGTCAGGGATACCTGCAACACCGAAGGGGCCAGCCTGTGGACTGTAGTACCAGACGCCCTCGGCCTTCATCATCTTGTCGAGCCGCGCTTTGATCCGCCCCTCTGGTGTCGTAGCCATGTGTACTTCTTCCGTGTATTGTATGTCAACTTTTATTTTGCATATTCGCAGAAAGATTTACACGGGCACCAATTACACAGCCCGCTTGGCTTGGCGGGCCAGTTGTCGTGCTCCAGCGCACCTTCGATGCGCGTGATCTTGCCGAGTATCTTCTCCCAGATCGGGGCTTCCTGCTTGCGAGTGAAGGTCTCGCTGTCCATCTTCATCTCCTTGAGCCAGACGAAGGTGGTTTTGATACGCTCGACCTGCGGGTAGTGCTTGAACACCTGCGCCGCAAACATCTCAAGCTGGTCAAAGTCGGGGCGGCGCTTGCCAGTTTTCCAGTCGAACATGTACGCGTCGGGCCCGCTGCGTACCAGCACGTCGATCTTTGAGCGCAGCCATGCGTCACCATCCCACCAGCCTGTGGGTTCCAGCGACTGGTTGAGGGTCATCTCCTCCTCGACGGTGAGGGCGTCAGCACCCAGCGCCAGCTTCTCGATGCTGCTGACAATCGGTTCATAGCGCGAGGACTCCCGGTCCAGCCCCGTGCCTTCGCCCAGCCTAAGCTCCAACGACTTGTGGACACGCTCGCCGTAGGCGGTGACGGCGTTGCCACTATCCCTGATAGACTTCTCGATCCGCTGGTGGAAATAGTTCTTCGGGCAGTTCTCAAACATCTTGAGTGCTGAGTATGAGTGGGCAAGTTTGGTCATTATGCTGTCTCCTTTTCTTCGGCCATTACGTCCATAGCGATCGCGGCCATTGTCTCGGATAGGTTACCGCCCTCCGGTGTATTGTTTACAAGCCACGCGAGGAGATCGTCCCCACCCTTGTTATAGACGGCTTGGAACAGGCTGCCCATCTTCACTCCAGCGGGGACCAGTATCCGGTAGCGGGCTTGGCGGTGCTCTGGGGTCATTTCGCATCTCCATAGTTTACACCCACGTCTGCTTCGCAGGCGACAGGTAAGTCCGGTGCCCACTTGGGCGGGGTGGCCATGACGCCCATCATGAAGTCCTTGCAAGCATCCGCTTGCCCCTCGGGCACCACGCAGACGACTTCATCGTGGACCTGCAAGGCGACGGGGTAACGCAGTCCGATCTTGGTCATCTGCTCCGCCACGACGATACGAGCAACAGCTTGTGTGATGTTCTCCGCCACCTTCCCGCCGTATAGTTTCGTCCATGACAACTCGGGCGTTTCGTCTCCCATGACCCGGGCCTTGATGAACTTGCGGTAGGTCCGCGGGTCGTTGATGTAGCCAAACCCATCAGCCGTGCGGCGTAAGGCAGGGTACCGGATGCGCAACCCGTTCGGCAGGACCACACCCTCAGCGTCGTAGCCAATCAGGTCGCACATGTCACCACTCTCGCCAGCCACAAGCCCATTGAGCGCGTGGTTACACCGGTTCCAGAACGCTTGGATGCGGTGGTACTTGTTGCGGTACAGCCGCACGATCTTCTGCGCCTCACCCTCGTCGACCTTCACAGAGATAAACCCCGTGGCCAGCGAGTGCTGGAACTTGGGTGGCCCCATGCCGTAACCAAGGCCAAGGATGCAAGTCTTGCCAACGTGTCTCTCCACCTTGTCGGTCTTGGCGATGGGCCGCTGGTACACATCGGTGGCGAACTCGGAGTACACGTCGTTGCCATCACGGAAGGACTGCACGAGGTCATCCTGCCCAGCGAGGTAGGCCACCAGTCGCGCTTCGATCTGGCTGGAGTCACACGCCACGACCACGTGCCCATCGGGTGCAGCCAGCGCCTTGCGCAGCGCGCCCCCTCTCGGCAGGTTCTGTAGGTTCACCTTGTCCCCGCCGCTGAAGCGGCCAGTGTGGGCACCGTAATAGTTGAGCATGATGGGCAGTGGCCCACGCTCAGAGATTTCCAGAAACCGCTTGGTACGTGTCTCCTCGATGGTGCTCCGGGTCCCCAGCCGTGCCTCGACCACGGTGCGGATCGCCGCCTTGGGGTGCTGCAGCAGCGCTGTAAACTGTGTATCGTTCTTGGCAAAGGCGTAGGTCTGCTTGCCTGTAGTCGGACTGACCTTCATGGGGGGCTCCGCACCCATCGCCCGCAGCAGGTCAGCGAACTTGTTGTTGGACATGAGGAACTTCTTGGCCTTCTCCTCACCGCCCAGCTTGGCCAGCAGCTTCTCCTTCCTCTCATGGATACCTATGAGGTGGGCGTCCAGCACCACAGGGTCCAGCACCAGCTTGGGCTCGGTGTACATGCGCAGCGTCTGGTCAATGACCATCAACTCCGCGGCAGGGAACTGGCGCACCATCTTCTTGAACAACCGGTATGTCAGGTTGGTATCTTGGATGCAGTAGTCGGCGTAGTCAGACATCTGCTCCGGTGTGAAGTCCCGGCGGCGCATACCTTGGGTGCGCATCACCTCGTCGCCCTTATCGCCCAGCTTGTAGTAGGTGGCCAGCGCCTTGAGGCTACCGCCCACAGTCATGGAGTGCAGCGGCCGCGCCATGCTCAGCGTGTCGAACCACAGCTTGGGCTTGATCCCGAAGTGCCACGACAGAATAGCCCCGTCGAACACCGTGTTGTGGCAGAGGATCGCCTTGTCGCTGTAGTCGATAGCGTTGAGGAACCCGCCCACGTCCTTGCCGGAATACCAGTCGGGCTCTTGGTCGTTGACCTTCACGGCCACACCGACCACCTCGAACCGCTCGTCGCGCACGTACTCCTCCGTCGTCATCTTGGACAGTGAGAAGTCCTGCGCCCAGTAAGTCTCGAAGTCGATGGTAACTATGTCCATTATATTTTCCTCAGCCTATCCAGTGTCTTGTTAGTTTGCCAGTCGTCGTGCTTCGACGAATTGCTTGCCACGCAGATCATCGGTCGATCCCCGATCTGTATGAAGTAATGGTCGCGCTTCTTGACCAGCTTCCATGGGTGGTCGAGTGCGGCAATCTCCCGCCGCACCCGCTTGTCAATCTGTTTGGGTAGGTCTGTCATCGACCATCTCCGCCAGTAGGATGTGAGCGGCAGACAGGTAAACAATCGCCCCGAGCAACTCGGCTTGTGCAGCAGGTATCTCGCCCCTGCGTGCCATACCCGTAGCCTCCTGTGCCTTCTTCATGGCCTGCCCAATAGGATAGCCAAGCCCGACCATGCGACCTATCTCCATAATTGGTTGGTGCAAGAAAGGTTTATCGTTCGCATGGCGCACCCTACCTTTCCCGTGGGCAGACTGGTCGAAAGCAGCAACCAACACGGCCTGTAGAGATGCGTAATGGTTATCACCAACCTGTTGGTCGGTGACTGGCTCCCGCCAGTTGGGGCTACTGATACGGGCTATAAGCACCTCGGCTTCGCCCCACGTCACGTCGCAGTTCAGCGCCACTTCCTCAGCAGTGGCTTGCCGGTTGGCCAGCAGGTACTTCCAGCATCGTTCCTCTGTCATGTCTATCATGTCATTCTCCCTTAAACACGCCGAACCGCTTGCGCAGTTCAAGGCTCTGTAGCTTCACGATCTTGTCGACGTGCTCGTACATACGGCACCGATCCAGTAACCGTCCTGCATCCTTTCAATATACCCCGCGTGGAAGCGGTGTTTAAAAGCCCATATCCGCATTGGTGCTGTGCTTGTGTCAGTCATGGGTTTTGCCCGTGATGTGGCCGACTTCCATAGAGCCTATTGCAAAGATGATTATGTATAGTGATGTCATGGTTTTTGTCCTTTCAGTTCTGCGTCGGCCTGTGCCTTCTGGACGCGGGCTGATGCAATGGTAAAGTAATCAGGGTCGCGCTCAATTCCGATAAAGCGCCGTCCGGTGTTGGCCGCTGCCACTCCGGTCGTACCGCTCCCCATCGTGAAATCCAGAACGGTTTCGCCCGGATTGGTGTATGTGCGGATCAGATATTCCATCAGGGCGACGGGCTTTTGGGTAGGATGTACTGTCGCCTGCGCGTTACTGATTTTTAGTATTGTGCTGGGCATAGACTTGTCAGGCGGGCACCTGTGCGCACTTAACCCGTGCTTTCCATAGCAGTCAGAACCCTTTGTCCTAGGCGTGATCGGCCTGATATTTTTTGCAGGCTTGTCAGTTATTTCTGGATTATATGTGCATTGCGCCGCGTAAAAAACACAAATATCCTCGGTGGCTTTCATCGGCATTTTCCAAGCGTTGAGATGTCCAGTCGATTGTGATTTTTCCCAAACCCAACAATACTTGAACATTTTTACATTCGACATAACCAGCGCCGAAGTGAACGGCTGCGATGCCATCAGCACAATCGCCCCGTTCGGCTTCACGATCCGCTTGAGTTGCGCCCACATCGGTTCAAACGGAATGACCGAATCCCACTTGCAGGCCGTCGTGCCATATGGCGGGTCTGTTACGGTAAGATCAACCGACCCGTCCGGTATGCCCTGCATCACTTCCAGACAATCACCCAAGTGCAACATCAAATCCACTCCCAAACATGGTTCGCAAGGGTCAAGCAGGCGACAATCACCACAAACCAAACGATTGCTGACATGGCGTTGCGGCTGCGTTTCTGATGGCGTGTCGGGTATGCCCAAGGGCCGTGGCTCTGTTTCATATCTCTGCCTCCGGTCTGACGTATACAGTCGGTTTTGCCGGACACATTTCAATCGTTTGGAGAATCCAAGCCTTATACTTGCGCCAGAATTTCAGAGCATCTTTGCCGTCCATTTCCGCAATCCGATGATCGTCAAAGTCGGCCCATTCGCTGATCAGGTGGCGTTTGCAACCGATTTGCAAAATGTCGGCGGTGTATGTGATTGAGTACCGCTCAATCTGGATACACTTGACGTAATCGTTGATGCCGTTGGCACCGCTCAGGTTGGCACAGTACAGGTTGGCACCGCTCAGGTTGGCACCGCTCAGGTTGGCACCGCTCAGGTTGGCACCGCGCAGGTTGGCACCGCTCAGGTTGGCACCGCGCAGGTCGGCATCGCTCAGGTTGGCACCGATCAGGTTGGCACCGCGCAGGTTGGCATCGTTTTTCACCGCCCAGCGGACAGCAAGGCCTAGCTGCACGCTGCTCAAGTCTTTATCGCTTACCTCAATTTCTGAGGTAAACTGGACTGCGCCTGAAAACCTGCTGAATACGTCAAATTTAATCATGTCTCTGCCTCATATGTTGTCAGGTGTTCAGCGGTTCTAATCTCGCGGGCCTTCATTTCAGCCAGCGCATACTTGGTGATTGCCTCCGCAGCAATCAGCGCGGCTTGCCGGTTGGCCAGCAGGTACTTCCAGCATCGTTCCTCTGTCATGTCTATCATGTCATTCTCCCTTAAACACGCCGAACCGCTTGCGCAGTTCAAGGCTCTGTAGCTTCACGATCTTGTCGACGTGCTCGTACATCTCCATTGAGTTGGGTGTCACGCCCCATGCCGACACAGTGCTCGCCACGAACATACGCAGCAGGTCAGCGCTGCAGTCCCCATCTTTGATTGCTTTGTATAGTATGTCAAGCCACATATCGCGCGACCACTGGGGTCTCTCGCCCCGAGGTGTGCGGTTCTTCTTCTCCTGTGCGATCAGTCCGTCGAACACACCGACACGTGCGGCGACCTTCAGCTTGCGCTTCCACGCGCCACTGGCGGCCAGCCATTCCTTACGTTTGGCGGGGTCCACCACGGGCTTGGGGTCCGGCCGATAGTTGAGGCGCTTACCGTTGAACAGGTTGAATATGAGCCCATCGTAAACCAGCGGCGCGTTGGTAGGGTTCTCAAAGTGCTGCCGGAGCGTGGTTATCATCCCCATCTTGTGGTCCACACGGTAGGCCCCGTGCTTGACCTTACACCAACAGAACGGCAAGTTCCGGTCCATCGTACAGGCCAATACCTGCGCCACGGGGTACGCCGTCTCGCCTGTCAGGGTAAACATGAACGTGTTGTCAGTAAGGAACCGCCCAACCTGCACACCCCGTACCTGCACCACATACTCGTAACCGTCTTGGAACAACCGCCAACCGCTGCCCTTCATGGGTCGCCCCTTGGCCACGTTTCGCGCCTTCGTCATATGCAGTACTGCTGCTTCGTAACTTGAAATCATGCTGCGTCCTCCAGTTCTTCATCATCTTCATCCAACTCGTTGGCCACAATGGCCTCCCACACCGCCTCGTCACTGGTCAGGTAGTCATGCTCAGCCTCCAGCTTACTGTAGAGGTCTTGCATGTAAGTCCGCCACTGCTCGGTCACGTCCTGCTCGAACGCGTCGACCTCATCCTCAAGCTGCCCGTCCCATGCGTCCACGATCTTCTCTTGGAACTCCGTCGGGCACTCGACCAGTCGGTAGAACGTGTCGTGGTCAGTGCTGAAGCTGGTGGAGTTCTCGTGGTAGTACCAGCCAGTGTGCTTGCAGTTGGTACCGATGTAGCCCCCCACTTCCATCAGCTTGCGGATCATGGGGTACTGGTCCTTGTGGTGATGGTCGAGGTAGACACCCGACGAGCAGAACCCACCCTCGAAACAGGCCCCGTCACCCTGCGACCAGAACCCGCTGAAGTACATACGGTCTACCCAGATACCAACCTCTCGCATATCCTCCGTGAAGTCTGAGTACACGCTGTCATACCACTGGTCGTGGTCGACGTTAATGTATCGGTGTATCTCCAGTAGCCGTTCGCGTTGCTCTGATGTCACCATCTTCTCCGATCCAGACATGTGCTTCTCCCTTTGCTACGTCCGTAATTACTGCTTTGAGGAACATGGACTCAGCCATGAGTTCCTCGTTGGTTTGCTTAGTGCTGGTCAGTGTCAACTTGGCTGAGTGCAGCCGCCTCTCCACTTTCTCCAACCGCTTGAGTGTTGTAGTCAGCGTCCGTTGTAAGTGGACGGTCCAGTAGGCGGCAGCCATGAGGGCAGCCACGAAGGCTAACATCGCTATGAGTATGTCTGTCATTCCATCTCCGTAACTTCCCCGAAGGGCGCTTCAGTTGCTCCGGTCGTCACCCAGAGCACAGGGCAAGAGGGTGCGTTGCCGAAGTCGTTGCAGTACAGGTCAGTGAGGAACACAATACCAGCGGGGTCAATACCCTGCTCCTCGATGTGCTCAAACACAGGGCTGAACGCTGTACCACCACCGCCACGTGGGTTGAACTCGAAGTCACCGTCACGCTCGATGGTGTCATAAGCACAGACCTCGTGGCTGAAGAAGATGAAGTGTATCTTGGACGGCTTGCCGTCCTCGAATACCTGCCGACACTCCGCTGCGTACTGGTTCTTCTCGGCATCGCTGATCGAGCCAGACATATCCACGGCGAACACCAACTCACCTAGCACCTCGCCACTGGTTGAGGGCATGTACAGTCCTTGACTCAGGAACCTGCGGTTGGGTCTGGCGAAGGTACGCTGGTCGTTCTTGGCCTTCTGCACGAACCGTTGCAGCACGTCGCGCCAGTCCACCTTGGGCTTGAGTACCTCGTC
>Ga0222647_1000347_pt1 | contig 22718 bp, 16 predicted proteins | sample AntAcemetagen333_FD_179864 | JGI IMG/M metagenome (GOLD analysis project Ga0222647, IMG submission 179864) | Saline water microbial communities from Ace Lake, Antarctica - #333 | ecosystem: Environmental > Aquatic > Non-marine Saline and Alkaline > Saline | place: Antarctica: Ace Lake...
ACTTAAATCTTTTAACAATTCAACCATCGCTTTAATTCGAAAAGGATGAATCCCGTTTTCGGGTTCTTCAAAACAAAGCAATCCGGTGTATTTGCTATCGTATTCCAAAATACAAAGAATTAAAAGTCTAAGCGTACCTTCTGAAAGCACGCGAGAAGAAAACGCCCTGTTATCTTTATCTTTTAACTTTATTAAAAATTGTTTATTTGCAGCATCATCAATCACATCAACCTCCGTAAAATGTGGCAAAAACGCTTGCAATCGGCGAGAGATTTCTATTAAATTATAACTATCCTCTTGCTTGATTCTATATAATGCAGCAGCTATATTTTTACCACTCGAAGTAATTACATCAGCCCCGTGTTGTTTGTGCGTCGGTTGTCTTAAATATTCAGAATTTAATTGTAAAAATTTCCAACTACGCATTTCTTCTTTAGCTGCAAAAACGTGTGGAAAATCTACCGTATCAAAACTACTTAAAACGGTTCTACCAGCATTTTGTAATGGAAATCTTCTTTTATTTCCCGTTTTACCATCTTGTGGAACAACAACTGTTGGTATTCCGTTTTCTTCTTTTGTTGTAATATAAGGAATACCTCTTTTTCCTGTTTTTACTTTTGGTCGCCAATATTCTATCTGTTCTTTAGGAATTATTTTAATCCAATCATCTTCTTGGTGATTTAATTTTTCTAAATGTTCACTAACGACTTCTAAGTCTTCAATCCCTAAACTATTGGTAAATCTTCTGATTTCTAATTTATATTGTAACCTCGTATATTTTAAATTTGCTTGATTTCCCCAGCTATCTTGAATGGATTTATTTACCAACATTTCAACTTGAAACGACATCGATTTTGCATAATTATCGTTTCCATATTGTGTAAATAATTCTATAAATTCCCCTCGTTGTTCACTAAATGCTTTTTTTAAACTATCAGATTCCGCAAGTCTTGCGATTAATTGCAACGCATCAAATAAATTGCTTTTACCCGAAGCATTCGCACCTGCAATAATTGTGAATGGCGTAAAAACCATTTCGAAATCATTAAAAGACTTAAACCCGTTTATTTTTATGTATGTCACCATTTTTTATCCATTATATTTTCGTCAAATATAATAAGTCTTTTACGCAACATGCTATTTATAACAAAAAAATGCCACCGCAAAAAACTTCACGGTGGCATTTTTTAAATCGTCTTAAAACCGACACGGTTTCTTACATAATTACATTTTTACCATTTTCTCAAAAGTCAAAACGCCATTCACATTAAACGTAACAAAATAAGTACCTTTCGATAAATTTGCTACTTCAATTTGATGTTTTGTTTCGCCTTGAATATTGTTCAAGATTTCAGTTTGCACTGTTTTTCCTGTAATATCAAGGATAGAAATAGTCGCTTCATTTACCGTTTCGCTATTGATTTCGATGGTTAACATCTCTTGAACTGGATTTGGAAAAATCGAAGTTTCAAAACCTGTTAAAGTACGAACGGTCGGAATTCCTGTTGTAATTCCCAACCAACGAGCGTTAAATTCTTGTGCAAAAATATTGGCAATTGCTGCATCGTGAATGATAAGTGTATTTTCATCATTATTAGCTTCGGCATTACTTGACCAGTTATGTGAACCTGTTATCACGATAGGGTCAGAGTTGACGTCTGCTTCATCGATGATAGCGTATTTATGGTGAATATCACCAGATTCAGGATGGTCTTTCATTGAAATACCTGCTGCTTGTAAAGTTGTAAATTCGCCACCTTGATCATTGACATTTTCAATCATTCCTCGACAAATTGCACCATTATTATAAGCATTAATAACATCGTCCCGCAAATCATTACGAGTAAACGATAACATTGCAAACTCAATTCCTGCATCTGCCGTTTGCAATGCTGCTGAAATCGCTGCCGTTGTTCCGTCTGTTGGTGAGAAATACAACTCCATTGGAATACCGTCAATCAAAAATTTCTTAGGTGTATTTTTAGTTTTTAAATCCCCAAATTTCGCTGCAAAAATCCCAGGTGTTGCTGCGGTCGAACCCCACATTTCTTCAAACTCAATCGTGTAAGCACGAGCTAAAGATTGGTCTTTAATAAACACAACATTGTTAAAATCGTCGCCAATATTTTGTTGTGTAAAGTTCATAGAACCCATCATTACTTCCGCACGATTTGCATTGTCACGGTCAATAATGATAAATTTATTGTGCATCAGCGCATTGGCATTTCCTTGTAAAACAGAAAACGAAGGCGGTGTACTTTGTAAAGCCAAATTTGCAGTACTTGAACTTGCAATATAACGTACCACAACGCCACGATTTACCGCAGCATTCAAAGCGGCTACAATCGGGTCACGGTTGTTATTATATGCACACATGTCAATGCTTGTTTGTGCTTGACCGATTTTGTAAATAATTTTTGCTTCTAATTGTGCAGGCACGCCATAAACGGCACTATCAATCGTTGCAATGCTGTTATCAACTTGATGATTGAAATAAATATTGATTTTTCCACTTGACGTTGAAACCGTTGCGTAAGCCTCAACTGTAGAAGTTGCGTCTGTCGTTCCGTTGTTTGAAATGGCTTTTGCGTAATAGATTGTCCCTGCGGTTAAACCCGTTAAAGTTGCCGTGTGTGTAGTCGTTGAACCGCCTAAATCTAAGGTTTGACTTAAGTTAGTCGCATCGGTTCCGTAGATTAACTTCGTTGAACCGGCTACATTTGTATTCCAATCTAAAGTAAAATCTGTTTGCGTCATTGCAGATTGCTCTGGCAAACTCGTCAAATAGAAAGCCGAAGCGATGTCAATATCACCTGCGTTTCTTGGTAATACTTGTGGTGTTCCGCTAAATTGTGAAGAAACACCAGTTAAGTTTACAGGCGTCAAAGGAATCGTCGTTCCAACTATCGGATGACCTGACCGCAAGTAAATTTGGCTCGTTGCAGTACCAGAGGTCATTGTCAATGTTCCATTTGTAAATGTTCCACCTGGATTCGAAAAAGTCACCGAATTAATTGTTACTAATTCCGCTTCGTGTGCTGATAATTGTGTCGAAGAACCCGTTACAAGGGTTGGCGTTGGTAATGCGTTTCCAGTTGAATTAACGGTTGAAGCAGTCGGCGTGACGATTTGAATTAAGCCATTAAATACACCCATTTCACCAGTCACGGTGACATTATCGCCTTCATTCCAAGTGTCTGAAACGCCCAGTGCATAAACGGCAATTCCTGCTGTTCCATCTTGAATGTAGCGAATTGGACCCAAATCGTTGTCATTAATTACGATTCCTGTAACGGTCAAGGTTTGACCTTGTGCGTAAGTTCTTGCGTCTGCAATATCGCTTTGAGCGAACATGGTATTGGCGAAAGCCGCAAAAATTAAAATAATAAATAATAGCTTTTTCATTTTTATTTCCTTGATTTAGGGGTCAGACGCCTTAAAAGCCTCCGATTCCTGTGATAATTCTCTTAAAAAGTGAAATTAATACTTGTTCTCCACTGTCTGCCTTGACCTAAAAATACGGCTGACGAACGAGCGTCAAATGTATTAAATGATTGCGTAAACGCATCATTATTTTGTGCATCAGAAACATAAACCGCATCTAATAAATTTAAAATATTAAATCGAATATTTACTTTGGTTACTCTTTTATCTGTTTTTTTATTATAAATAGAAAAAGTATAACCTGTATGAAAGTCAAATAACGTATAATTCGGAATTTGCCAAGATTCTGCCCTCGCTGTTGCACCTCTTAAATCTTCCGGATTAAAATCAGCATAATATTTTGCAAAATGCGTCGCTTTTAATTTGATGTAAAGTCCTTTTAATGCTTTAAATTCAGGTGCATAACGGATTAAACCGCCCAACTGAATTTGTGCCGCATCACCAACGTGAACGCCAGTCGGGTCAAATTCATAAGTCGTCACACCATCTGGCAATAAAACGGTATCACCTGAGTTCCAAATCCAATCGCCGATTGACGCTAAACCTTCCAAGGTAAGTTCGTCTGTTGCTTCAAAAGCAAAATCAATCTCAATACCTTGATGTAATGCTGCCAAACCTTGAATATTGACAGGTGTTCTGTCAGATTCTGGGTCAGTCGGGTCTTCCAAAACAGAAGGTAAACGGTCTAAAGGACGGTTTGTCCAATTGGTATAATAGGTGTTTACATTCGCTGCAAATCGTGGACTTTTGAAATTATATCCTAACTCAAACGAAGTCACGATTTCATTTTTCGCACCTTCTGCGACGATTGCATCTTGTCTGTTTGTTGCGTTTGGAATAATGACATTACTGTATCGAGTCGGGCGAGATAAGTAACCAGTATTGAAGAAAACACCATGTCTTTTATTGATACGATATGCTGCACCAGTTTTGATGGTAAAACTTGGGCGATACAACCAATCAATGCGGTAATTCTCCGCCTCTGGCGAATCCGTAGTGTAGTTATTATCGTCAATTGTTACGGTTTCACCGTGAGCAATCTCGAAAGAAGTATCTGCTAAAGTAACGATTTTTTCATTGAAAAAATCTTCATAAGCGTAAGCAGACATTGCCGTAGAGACATTGATAAAAGCGGATAAACCGTCTTTTTCGTATTCTGCCATTCCGAACAACCCGCCCCAACGGACATAACCCGTATAGTCATAATCTATGACATCACCAACCCCTAATTGTGTACCATTTTCTATTCGTTTGTTACGATTTGTTCCACTATTAGACACATAATTTCCACCCATCAAATCATAAACTTCTCTTCGGTGTCCACCTTCATAATTTCGTAAATCCAAACCACCCGAAAATGTCCAATTATCATTCATTGTAAATTCGGCAGTTGATAATAAACCATACCAAAAATGACTATTCATACTTGAAAATAAGAAATTTTCCGCTCGTCCGTCAGGATTGAAAAGCGTAGGCGTTTGGTTTTGTGCATAAACGGCATCTAAGTCAAATAAACCATTATCCATTCGGTCATCATCTCCAAAAAGAGAACCTCTTGTACGCGTTCCACCACCATTTCCAATAGATAGATAAGCGACATTAGAAAGGAAAAAACGGTCACTTGCATTCCACGAATGACGTAAACTAAATTGTGGTTTATGGTAATAATTGACTTGTGTATTGACCATTTCACCGTTCAAAACTCCAACGTGTTGGTTGTGACGCAAACCGTAACCATAACCTGTTTGTGGGAATTCGTCATTTGCAACACCTAAGTTACCAGCATAAGTCGAATCAAATATTGCAACAGGAGCTTTGTAAGCCCGTTGCCCGTGCTGTTGTGGTGCACCAAAACCAGAAAAACTAATTAAGTGATTCCCGATTTCTTTATCAACTCTCAAATAATAAAAATAACCTTCGGTAAAGTTGCCATTTGCCCAGCCGTCACCTTGTTTGTAAGAACCAGCAGCCGAAACTCCCCAGCCGTTTTTCATGCGCCCGGAGGTAAAACCAAGCGTTGAACGTGTAAAACCGTTATTACCAAGTTCTTGTTGAAACCTAAACTCACGTTTGGATTCAATTCCTTTGGTCAAAATATTAATCGTTCCACCAACGGAAGGAATTGCCAATTTTGACGCACCCAAACCACGTTGAACCTGCATTGTTTTCGTGACCAAATCCAAACCAAACCAGTTTGACCAATAAACCCAACCATTTTCCATATCATTCACTGGAATTCCGTCCAACATCACCGCAATATTTCTTTGGTCAAAACCACGAATCGAAACTCGTGCGTCACCATCGCCACCACCAGTTTGGGTTGCATAAGCACCAGGCGTTGAGTTTAGCAGCATTGGTAAATCTTGCGAAGCCAATTCTTCGTTTAATTTTTCAGTAGAAATATTCGTAAATGCAACGGGTGTTTTTCGAGCGACCGCAATATCCGCAGTTACCGTAATGGCTTGCAATTCTAACGCACCGCCCATTTTAATATTTAACGTAATATCTTGATTATCAATAGTTATGTTTTCAATTACATCTTCAAAACCAATATAAGAAAACTTAACTTCATGTTTTCCCTTTGCTAATTTCAAAACATAATTGCCGTCAAAATTAGACGTTACGCCATTTGTTCCGACCACGACATTCGCACCAATTAATGATTCACCAGTCTCGGCATCTGTGATTTGACCTTTGATTGAACCCTGTGCAAAAGCGATTGTAGAAAGAAAGAGGAAAGATAATAGCAGGTTTAATTGCTTCATTTCTTTTAGTGATTAGAGATTGATGATTAGTGATTGGTTTCACTATTCAATAACCTATATTTTTTGTAATAAACCGATGAAGTTTTCAAAATATCATCGACTTTTCGAGATAATTAAAAACCGTCATGCCGTCCCGAGTACTCGTGGGTCGGCATGACGGTTTTAAGTTGGATTTCGGAATCCAATAATTTTTTAATTAGTCAATCAATAATTTCTGAATCGCAATGCTTTCATTATCAAAATAAATTTTAACAATATGAATGCCTTTGTTTGAATTATCGATAACAATATTTGCTTTTTCAGCTGTGAAAGAAGCATTGTTATAAATCATTTGACCAACCATATTATAAATTTCCACACGATTAATACGTTTTGCCGCTTCAATCGTAAATGCGCCGTTTGTTGGATTTGGATAAACACTAAAATCAACGGTACTGATAGGTTGTGTATTGATGAGGTTACAAGCACAATCATGTTGACCATCAATTACATCAAAAGTATTTTTTGGATAAGACGTCCAATCGCCATATGCCAAAGTATCACCTAAAGCAGAAACAACTGCTCCTGAACCATTCTCTATATTCGAGTTACGAATCAAAGTACGGTCACGAGTAATCCAAAGCCCCGCAGGCGTAGCCCAAGCATCTCCTGGATCTTCACCAATTACACCCACAACATCGAGGATGTTACTTCCGTCATTTGCTACCGTTGTACCTGTAATCAAAGCAACTGCATCGTCACCATTAAAATACATAGCATTATTTACATTATAATCAGGGCAAAGGAAAACATCTGCACGACCTTGTAAATCTAAAAAATCGTTGTAAACTGTTCCATAAAGCGGTAAACCATTTGCATCATATTGAACACAGAAAACAACCTCCCCTGCATCATCAATAATTGGCATTCCATTCAATGCATCTCTACAAGTATCCCACGCTTGATAACCATTCCAAACTGGTGTTTCTAAACCTGTTCCTAAAGAATCTAATTTCTCAATCACGATTACATAATTGCCATAAGGCTGAATCATCGCACTTGGCAACTGAATTCCTGTCAAAGAAGTCGCACCGTTAGAAAAACGACCAACTGAATAACCAGAAACGTCTATTGCATTTGCTGTTGGATTGTATAATTCAATCGCACGATTGGTACCGTAACCTTCCACGTAACCTGAAATAAATAAATCACTACAATTCTGAGCGTTAATCGTCGCAAAAGATAAGATTGCTAATACTGAAAGTAAAAATTGTTTCATTTTTCTTTAAAATTTGTAAATATGTTTCTAATAAATATTTTTACCAAAATTTTTGGTTTCGTCACGCAAAGTTACGGTTTTTAAACAGAGTAGGTTAATTCGAGTTTTAAAATAATGTAAATTAACAGTTTTGAAATCGTCATCTTTCGTTTTTACCAAAGTATTAATTTCGCTGATTGGCATAAATAACGTATGCTTACTTTCTATCTAATTTATGCTTACTTTTGTAACCTTACTTTTTTTAATTATATAAAAAAAATGCTATGGATTATTACAAAGATTCCTTGTTTTTACATGAAAAATTGCGTGGAAAAATTGGTACAAAAGTAAAAATGACGATTCGGACGAAAGATGATTTATCTTTGGTGTATTCGCCAGGAGTGGCAGAGCCTTGTCGTAAAATTGCAGAAAACAAAGAAGACGTTTATAAATACACAATGAAGGGAAATATGGTAGCTATCGTGACAGACGGTACTGCTGTATTGGGTTTGGGCGACATTGGGCCCGAAGCGGCTTTGCCTGTAATGGAAGGAAAAGCGATGCTGTTCAAAAAGTTTGCGGATATTGATGCGTTTCCAATTTGCTTGGCGACGAAAGATGTTGATGAAATCGTGCGGACGGTTCGCAATATTTCACCCGTTTTCGGTGGTATAAATTTGGAAGATATTTCTGCGCCTCGAAGTTTTGAAATCGAAGAGCGATTACAAGATTTAGGCATTCCTGTTTTTCATGATGACCAGCACGGTACGGCAATTGTCGTTTTGGCGGCTTTGATTAATTCGTGTATTGTTACGGGCAGAAAATTGGAAGACTTATTTGTTGTAATCAATGGTTCAGGTGCGGCAGGTGTTGCGATTGCTAAGTTGTTGCGTTGTGTTGGCATAAAGGGCGAATATTGCACGCCTGTAAAATCCATTATCCTTTGCGATTCAAAAGGTATTATTAGCCGACAAAGAACGGATTTGAATAGTTCTAAAAAAGGTTTATTGTCATTTTCTAATTTCGATGATATTCACGGAACGTTGCAAGATGCGTTGGTCGGTGCGGACGTTTTTATTGGCGTTAGTGTTGGTAATTTATTGACGGCGGATGATATTCGCATGATGGCGAAAGATGCTATCGTTTTTGGTTTGGCGAATCCGACTCCCGAAATTATGCCCGAAGAAGCCTATAAAGGCGGTGCGGCAATTATCGGAACTGGACGAAGCGATATGCCGAATCAAGTCAATAATGTTTTGGGTTTTCCTGGGATTTTCAGAGGTGCATTAGATGCAAGAGCGAAAATTATTTCACCAAAAATGAAATTAGCGGCGGCTTATGCGATTGCGGATTGCGTCAAAAACCCTTCAAAAGAAAATATTATTCCATCGGCATTAAATGAACGGGTTGCTTATACGGTCGCTGACGCAGTTCGGGAAGCTGCTTTAGAGGAAATTGCGAACGGTTCGCAGTAATTTTTGGCTCTCTAAAAACGGTCATTTGTCATTTTGATTGGTAATGTAGTTTCTATCTGTTAATTTTGCCGCAAAACTATCAAACATAGTTTTAACTACCGTGTTCTGATTCTGATTAACAAAATTAAAATTATTAACTATTAATTAAACCGTATCGGTTCAAAAAACCGGTATTGTTTCTGAAAAAATAAGAAAACCATGGCGATTATTATAACAGATGAATGTATTAATTGTGGTGCTTGTGAGCCGGAATGTCCAAATAACGCAATTTATGAAGGTGGCGTTGAGTGGAGTTTTGCCGACGGCACAACGGTTAAGGGCGATATTACCTTGATTGACGGAAGTAGTGTTGATGCAGAAAAAATGCACGCACCTGTCGAAGAGGATTATTATTTTATTGTTCCAGACAAATGTACAGAATGTGAGGGTTTTCACGAAGAGCCTCAATGTGCGGCAGTTTGTCCGGTAGATTGTTGCGTTCCTGACCCCGACCGTGAGGAAACGAAGGAACAATTATTAGGTAAGAAAGCAATTTTACATTTGTAGATATATACGAATATTTATTGTTTTTCAATAAAAAGCCTATGAGGTTTTTTTCAGCCTCATAGGTTTCTAATTATTTCGATTCAAATTTAATTTCCCCATTTACAATCGTAAAAATGACTTTTGCTTCTTGAATTTTCTCAAAATCGCAAGTGAGTAAATTTTGGTTCAAAATGACAATATCAGCGTATTTTCCGACTTCCAAACTCCCTTTTTTCGTTTCCTCAAAACCACCAAACGCATTATTAATGGTATAAGATTGTAGCGCTTCGAGCCGAGTCATAGCGTGTTCGGGATAAAAACTTTCACCTGTTTGTAGCTTTCGAGTCATTGCAGCGTAAAGATTTGGCAGCGGATTGACAGATTCTACTGGAGCATCTGTTCCGTTCACGATGGTCGAACCCGCATCAATTAATTCTCGCCAAACATAAGCTTCTTGAGCAGCCCGCAATGCACCCAAACGTTTCGGAACAAACGATGCGTCAGACGTACAGTGAACGGATTGCATTGAAGGAATAACGCCTAATTTTGCAAATCTCGGAATGTCGGCTGTGTTCAAATGTTGAGCATGTTCGATTCGCCAACGCCAATCTTTTTTTGTTTTATTTTTAATAAAAATATTTTCATAAATATCTAAAATTTCCCGATTCGCACGGTCGCCAATGGCGTGAATACACATTTGCAAATCGTATTTTGCGGCAAATTTCGCATTGGATTTCAAATCCGCTAAAGGCGTAACATTTTGACCAAAATGATTCGGTTTATCGGTGTAAGATTTCAAAAGCCAAGCACCGTGAGAACCCAAAGCTCCGTCGGCATAACCCTTAATCGCTCGGCAAGTAAAAAAGCCATTACCAACACCAATTTTTGGAAAATCTTTCAGCGTTTCGTCATTAATCGGCTCTTCCGAAGAAATCATCACCCAAAGTCGAACGTCCAATTTCTCGTCTTTTGCCAATTGTTCGTACCAACTAATTTCTTCAAAAAACGAACCCGCATCTTGAAACGAAGTAATGCCGTGACTTAAAGATTCAGCCGTTGCCAAATCTACTTTTTTCATCCATTCTGCATATTTTTCGGTCGCCGTCATCTGTTCCCGATATTTTTTCAAGGCATCGGTAATCAACATTTCCGCAGTTTCCTCGAACACGCCAATCGCTTTTCCGTCCTTATTTCTCACAATTCGCCCACCTTTAGGATTCGGCGTTTCATCTGTAATCCCTGCAATTTCCATCGCTTTGGCATTGGCAAACACAGCGTGACCGCTGGCATGACTCAAAACCACGGGATTATCGGGCGAAATCGTACTCAATGTTTCGTGTGACGGATAACCTTCTACGGCATTTTCGGTCGGTTCATTCCATTTTTCTTGATGCCAACCCCGACCTTGAATCCAAATGTTTTTTTCATTTATAAAACTTCTGCTTTTACTTTTTCAATAATTTCTGACCAATTATTAGTCTGCATTAAATTTAAATTCATCAGGCTTTCGCCCAATGAAGAAAAGTGTGCATGACCATCAATAAAACCAGGCATAACGAATTGGTTTTTGGCATCAATAACCTTCGTTTGTTCATTTTTTAAGGTTTCAATCTCCAAATTTGTACCGATTTTTATAATAATTCCGTCCTTGATTGCCAAGGCTTCAGCTTCGGGTTGAGCATCGTTCATCGTTGTAATGACACCATTAATAATAATTGCATCCGCAAAACTATCGGAATCTTGACAAGCCGAAAACGTGATGCACGCAACTAACAAAAGATAAATTTTTTTCATCGAAATATGATTTTGGTTGAATGGTAAAAGTAGGAAAAAATTAAATTAGGGAGTATTTTTTAAAGACTCAATCAATGCTTCGTTAATATCAACCAAATGCTCGGAAACACTTAAAATGTTTTCAAAATCATTAATAACTGACCTTACTTCTGGGGAAGTGTCGGAATAGTTTTTTGTTCTGAATTTAAAAAACTGTTTTAAACCACTAATCGCATTTTTGACCTCTGCTGTTTCTGTTTCAAATTTCTGAAAGTTACTATTGTTTAAAATTAAAACATTTGAATTATTTGCTACGATATTTGGTGTGTTTTGAGATAAATCCGTTGAGATTAAGTCATCAATCGCAATCTTAAAAAAGGTAGCTAATTTTATTAATTTCGTTAGGTTAGGCTCAGCATTTCCTATTTCGTAAGCCGCAATATTACTGCGGGAGAGTTCTAATTTATCAGCTAATACGCTTTGACTTATTTTTAATTGCTTTCGTAGATATTTGATGTTTTGATGTATATATATCATGATGTGATTATTGAATAATTATTAAAAAATTATACTGCTATAAATGAAAAACGAGTTTTAAAGTTTATTTTTTAGACAAAAAATAGGCTAATTTGGTGTTTTTGTACAAAAAAATAACATTTTTAATATTAATGCGTTACAATTATGAACAAGGATACAAAGGAAATAATTTATGAAAAATGAAATTATAGTATTAATAGACACAAACGATTTAGACGGAAATCTAAGCCAATATGCAATTGACTTTGCAAAACAGATAAATGCGAGGGTTACTTTTTGTGATATTGTGACAACACAAAAAATCCCAATAGATAGTACACAACTTGTTTACGGAACGGCAGCAGAAATGCCTGCTTATGAAAATAGAGCTGAAAAAATTGCAGCTGAGGTAGAATCTTCTTTACAATCTCTGTGCAAAAAACACGCTGAGGAATGGGGATTTATTGATTATGAAGTTTTGGTAGGTGTGAATTATATTCAATCTGTCAAAAAAATAATCAAAGAACGCAAGCCTACTTTATTAATGATGAGTAAATCTAAACCGAGTTCTTTTTGGGACGAATGGCTCGGAACAAAAGCAACTTTTATTGCAGAAGCGATTAATACGCCAACACTAATAATTCCTAAAAATCAACGATTTAACGCTTATAAAAATATGTTGCACCTATTAGATTTAGAAGGGAATGATATGGTAAAATTGAACCAAAGCTTGATTTTAGCAGAGCAAATGAATGCAAAAGCGAGTGCAGTTTATATTGAGGAGAAAGGAAATCAAAATAAAGACTTGTTTGAAAAACGAACAAAAATGTTAAGTCGTCTTGCTCGCTATCCCGGCTTAACGTTCGCTTATTACGAATCGAATGATTTCAACGAGACAATCAATACGCTTATTCAAGAAAAAAATCTGGATATTATCGGTATTGCTTACCAAAATATAAACTTTCTGAGCCGATTGTTTACGGACAATTACGCTGAAAAAATCATTTTTTCAAATGATATTCCTTTTATCGTTTATTAGTTTTTAGTGCGGTACCAACGCTTTCAATCTTAAAAAAGCTACATTATTAAATAATTGCATAGCACCGCTCAAATCCATTTTTCCCGAAATTGATAAGGAGACTGCTATGCTACAAAAAAGAAACTATGAAGAAGTTAAATTATATAATTGGACTATTATTATTGATTTTAGGAAATGTGAACTTGTCCGGACAACTCGTAGATTTAGGTGAATCAGAACTTTATTTCGAAGGTGAAAAAACGACAGCTTCTGTTGTGACTTTACCCTTAGATAATCGCGATTTGAGGAAAGAATGGGCGACATACTTGGACGAAAACTTTGAAATAGATTTAGAAATAGTCAAAAGGCAAAAAGATACGACTGTTTTTATTTCTGAAGAGGTGATTAATAACAATTTTTCAGATACAAGTTATGCCATTTATTCCAAAATCGTAGATGAATCAAGTGGTAAAAGTAGGCTATACACGTTTTGGGCAACGGACAAAAATGGCTTATTAAATAAGGCAGAACACAGTGATAAAATGAAAAATTCTGAAATCGCTATGCTAAATTTTGCTCAGAGAACTTACGTGAAGTTTTATAAAAAACAACTTGCAGAGGTCAAAACAGAACAAAAAAAACTGGTACGAAAATCTAATAAACTAAAGCGTAGGAATGAGCAATTGACGAAACGCAATAATCGATACCGTGAAAAATCAAAAAACTATAAAAAACGAATTAACCTCAATGAGGAGCAAAAAGAAAGTAATCAACTAAGAATCAAAGAATTAGAAGTTTTACATAAAACTTTATTAGGTAAAATTGATGTCTTGAATTATGAGTTAGGAATTCAATAAAGAAATTAAAGAAAGTTCAATTTAAGTTTCTTTTGGTTAGGTATTTTCTGCACAAACAGAAAATACCTTTTTTTATTTTGATAATTTGTCTGATTTGTACTTTCAAATTCATTCACTTTATTATTAATTTAAAATATGTCCACACGATTAAAACTTATATTAGCACTTTTGTTTTTCATTCAAATTGCCGTCATCGCTTACACGATTTTGATGGCAAATAATAAACTAAATACCTCTGATGATGTTCCAGTGTAGTTTTGAATTGGGCGTGTTATTGAATATTTAGGTATCTCGGGAAATCCGTTTCAAACAACAGATAACTATTTTGAAGAAAATGATGAACTAAGAGCGCTCGCAGAGCATTGTTATCCGTTGAATATTTCTAATATTGAATATGAATACTTTTCGTACGAAATATTTAATTACAACGTGGAATTAGACGGCACAATGAATTATAAAGGCTTGGAATTTTCTACTTATTCTTACGATGTTGTTGTTAGTATCCCTAAAATACATTCCTTAAATATGTCTAATTCAACTTTCATTGAGGATGAAATTCGTTTACAAGAAAGTGGTTTAATTAGCTTGAATTTATCGAACTTAGACCTTGGTTTAACGTTTTTATGCTTCAAAATTTTATATTTAGAAAATGCGACTTTCAATAATTTCAATAATTTCAGTTATTTTTATTTTGAGCATGAAATACTTACAGAACTGTATATAAATGGGTTGAAATTTAAATCAGCATTCAACTTGACTTTGCCGAAATTAGAGTTTTTGGAGCTCAATTATGACTCCACGAAATTATTATTAAATTCTAATTTGCCAAATATTCAAACGATTCGGATTCGTAATTATCAGAATAAAGATGTCGAATTAATTGAGGATCTAAAAACCGTTTTCCAAACGTGAATATTGAAAATATGAAATCTTAGATGCTTAGTAAAAAACGTTTATTGGTTTAATATCTACTTGGAATTATAATCATTAAGATGACGAAGAATCAGGCGTTTTAATTTTGTAAACAAACCAAATGCCCTCAAAAACAACTACAACATAACTACATCTTATTAAAATTAACCTACATCATGACTACATAAATATTTTTTCACCAAATAAATTAATAAACCAACCTTAACTTTGCATATATTGGGTAGGATTTATTTTTTTAATTGTGTTTGATCACTTTTACTAAAAAAAACGTTATTTAAATTAATATTATTAACTAATTATTTAAAATCAAAATTATGAATAAAGTTATCACACTTATCTTATTATTCACAGTTTCAATCAGTTTTGGTCAGTCGTTACCATTTGATTTCGAGACTGGAATTACTACATCAAGTTTTACGGATTTTGACGGTGGCGTAGCAACTGTTCTTCCAAATCCACAATCAAGCGGAATTAATACAAGTGCAACTGTTGCAGAAATTGTAAGAAATGGCGGTCAAATTTGGTCAGGAAGTAAGGTTATTTTAGCCAGTAATATTGATTTTACGACTAATAATGCGATTTCCATGAAAGTTTATATGACTGCTCCTGCTGGAACACTTGTAAAAATGAAAGTGGAAGGCGGTGGAGCGTCAGCTGAAAAAGATGTTTCAACAACTGTTACAGGTGCTTGGGAAACATTGACTTGGGATTTCGCTGGTACAGCACCAAATTTCAATGAACTCGTATTTATGTTTGATTTCGGTAATACTGGTGACGGTTCAGCGAATTCTACGTTTCTTTTTGACGATGTAGAGCAAATTGCTACTGGCGGAAGTGGAAGCCAAATTGATTTACCAGTTACTTTTGAAAATTCAGCGGTGAATTATACAATGACCGATTTCGGTGGAAATATGTCATCATTGGTTGTTGATCCAACAGATGCAAGTAATAACGTAATGCAAGTAGTTAAAACTGACGTAGCAGAAGGTTGGGCAGGTACGACAATTAGTACGCCGACTGGTTTAGCAACGAACTTACCATTCACAACAGCGGACTCAAAAATGAACGTTAGAGTTTGGTCACCAGACGCAGGAATTCCTGTACGTTTGAAAGTAGAAAATGCAAACGATAATACACAAACTTGTGAAACTGAAGCAGTGACAACAGTTGCAGGAGCTTGGGAAACTTTAGAGTTTGATTTCGCAGCAGAGGCAAGTGGAACAGCAGAATTGAGCTTTGGATTAACTAATGGTTGGATATACAGCATGGCTTCTATCTTTTTCGATTTCGGTGTAGATGGACCAACGGCAGGAGAAAAAACTTACTATTTTGATGATGTAAAATTTGGTGCAGATTTGACCAATGTTACGAATCAATTGGAAGTAGCAGGTTTGAACATTTTTCCAAATCCAACGAATAATCAATGGGTAATTTCTTCTGAAAATACGAACATTACACAAGTAGAAATCTTCGACTTACAAGGCAGACGTTTAGTTTCTATTCAGCCAAACAGTCCTAATGTTGTTATTAATGCGGCGGACTTTGCGGAAGGAATGTATATTTCAAAAGTATCTACGGATATGGGAACACGTACTTTGAAATTAGTAAAAAATTAAGAAAATAATATTGTTATTCACACCCTCGCCTTAAATGAGGGTGTGAATTTTAAACCTTAAACCTCAAATCTTCAATAATTTCCAGGCACCCAAAAATCCATGAATCACAAAAGCCGAAATAATTCCTAACACAACGATTTCCGAAATCTGAAAATACAAAACAAAGCCAATAGAAGTCGGAACGGCTAAAATTACCCATGTAATTAAACCGATTTTCTGTCCCTGTGAAATACTGCCTAATGCAATTGTACCTAAAAAAACAATGGTAAATAATGTTGCTAAATGCCAGAAATCCCAAGTTTGCTCGTGATTAATATAAATCAACAATAATAAGAATAAGAGCAACGAACCAATAACAATGTATTCATCTTTCAAATTCACGCTTCTTTTTTTATCTTTTTCATTTTTAATACGGATACCAAAATAATCAAAAATAGGAGTCATATTCGCCCAAAATGGATTATCAGGGTTTGAGTTATCTGTCGTTCCATAACGGATTTCAATATCGTCCCTTTCTGGCTGAAAAGTACCGAAGAGTTTATCCCAAAATACGAAAGTTCCACCATGATTTTTATTAATATATTCTGGATTTTTGCCGTGATGTACTCGATGATGTGAAGGCGTAATTAAGATTTTCTCCAAAAATCCCGACTTATTTATAATCGCATTATGATTATAAAATTGAATAAAATAATGAAAAGCCGAAACCAAAACAAACTGCTCCATACTCACGCCCAATAATGCCAAAGGTATAAAAAACATAAATGACGTAAGCGGCTGATACCAAGAATTTCGGATACCGAGTGATAAATTAAAATGCTCCGCTTGATGGTGTACACTATGAATATTCCATAAAAAATGAAAGCTGTGGTGCATTCGGTGAGACCAATAATAACAAAAATCCCAAGCGAAAACAACAAAAAACCATTGAGCTACGACGGGTAACTCCGCCATTAATCCAAACGATATATTCGTCACCAAATATTCATAAATCAACAAAACAAAAACTCTCGCTAACCAAAGCATAATATGTCCCGAATTTACATTCGCAACAATCTCTTTCCAAGGCATTTTTTCGCCCTCAACTCTTGCTAAAAAAATCACTTCCGCTACGATGAAAACCAATAATAGCGATGTTCCAAAGATTAAATTCATTTTTCTATTTTTTTACTCTACTAAATAAAATAATTCAGTTCTCAAGCAGTGAAATTTCCGCTTCCGTTAGCCGCTTGTAATGATGCCGACTTTTATAACTTTTAGAAAATTTCACTTGCTTTCGCAAATAATTTTTATAATCGTCTGTCAATGACAAACGTAACCAATGATGTATTTTTTCTGCTTCTGAAAAAGGTGATTTGACCATATTATTAAAATCAATTTCCAACCGTTGCCAATCATTTTTTGCATCAAAATTTTGGATAAATTGATGCCATTCAATAAGCATTTTTATGGTTTTTTGACGTAAAGGATTTTCAATCGGCAACGTGCAAAAAAGGCTATATAAATGTTTATTCAAGCTAATTGTAGAAGGAATTGTTTTTTCCAAAGGTCGTTGCAAAAGCAAATATTTTGCCTCTGGAAAAACCGTCGTTAAACTTTCCAAACGTATTGCATGAATTGGATTTTTAGATAAAAAATATTTATCTTCATTTTGATTAAAAACGTACAAATGTCTTTTTATCAACGATTTATAAAATTGTTGCTGCTTAACTCTTTTGTCTAAATTATCCGAATTATCAGGATATAATAACCGATGAATATCTTCTAATTCTGGAAAAATAAACATCAAATAAGCTGATTGAAACAAGTATAAATACACCAATTCGTCTTCCTCAAAAGTTTGCAAACCCAAATCGTGAATGCCTTTTAGTTTTTTGAAAAATAGTTTATCTATAAATGATAAAACCTGTAAAAATGGAAAACCAATTTTGTCTAAAACCCACGCCATACCTAACCAAAATTTCTTTTGAATAATAGACGGTGCAAATACCAATTCCCACAACTTAAATGAAGTGAAATTTGCCTTATCATTTGCCATTAAATTCAATAAAAAAGACGTGCCGCTTCTCGGAACACCAACAATAAAAACTGCTTTTTCCGTACTTTTTAAATGGAATTTAGGAAAAAATAAAATATCCAAAAATAAAAACAAATGCGTCCAACCAATATGTAGTAATAGCAATGGTAAAACTACAATAATCACAGCAACCCGTTTAAAAGTAGGTCGTCGTAAACTATTTTTTTGTAACGAAAAAGTATTGAAAATTAGTTTTAACATTTTTTATATTTTATTCGTAATCATAAGTTCCTAATAAAGTCCGTCATTCCAACCTGCGTCGGAATGACGGACTTTGTTACTTTTTTGTTTCTGCTCAGCCTAAACCCGAATCAAAATCCCGCCAATCGAAAAACCAGCAGCTGTTCCAGTTAAAAAAACGGTATCGCCTCTTTTTATCGTCCCATTTTCGTAATTATCGCAAAAAATGGTCGGAATCGAAGCAGCGATACAATTGCCCTTTTGAGCAATATTTTGTAGCATCTGACCTTCTCGAAAATCATATAATTGCTCAAATAAAAAAATGCCCGTTTTGCTCGCCTGATGTGGAATAATAAAATCTATATTTTTCATATCAACCTCCAAATTCTGAAAAAAATCAGCCATGAAAATAGGAATTTTTTGTTTCGCCATTCGCAGCAAATTTCGCCCTTCCATTTTGAACGAATGTAGCTCTGGCGAGTACGGATTATCCTTGAAAAAGTAGGCATTTCCCCCACCTTTTATAATCGTATTGTACGCACCTTCAGCATAAGTTTTCATGCCATAATGAATCGCACCGCTTTCGCCAGATTCGTCATAAGATAGAATCATCGCAGCCGCACCATCACCGAAAAGCGTGAGCGTTTCCCAGTTATTGGGATTGAGTCCATTTGATGAAATTTCACTACTGACAATCGCAATATTTCGGTACGTTTCGCCGTCTATAAATCGAGAAGCATAATCCATCGCAGCGACAAAACTCAAGCAAGTTGCATCAATATCGACACATGGAAAGTCAGTATTTATACTACCTTTTAATTCATGTTTTATCAAACTTGATTGACTTGGCAAGGGATAATCATAGGTTGCTGATGCAGAAATTAACAAGTCAATTTGATTCGTTTCTAAGTTGGCTTTTGCTAATGCTTTTTCCAATGCTCTCGCACCCAAAAAGGCATTGGTTTCCGTCGTGACATGATGCCGAAAAGCTACGCCAGAATAACGTTCGCTCCAACCGTTTGGCAAACCATACTTTGCTTCCAAATCCGATGAAGAAATTATATTTTCGGGATAAAATGTCCCCGTTCCAAGTATTTTAAAAGGTCTTTTCATTTATTAATCTGTTGCTGTCTTTTGAACTAAAACTCTCCTCAATTTTTGTCCTTTTTCGATTGCATAATCGTCTAAAAAACAGATAGTTGGATAAGACAATTTGAAGGTATTAAATAAATCCTCAAAGTTAGTTTTTACCTTATTTTGGATTATTTGTTTATTTGCTTTTTTGGATATTTCCAAATAACAATCAATTGCTGAATCGGAACGCTGAATGACGGTGTAAAAAGTGATTTCATCACTCGCCATAATCACGGCTCGGCGAATAAAATCGGGAAAAATCGGGATAATATTATTTTTATTTTTAAATCGAAAAACATCGTCCGAACGTCCTTCTATTTTTTCAATCGTCATTGATTTTCGTCCACATTTACAAGGTTCGCCTTTGTGAATAATATCGTTTAATTCGTAACGAATAATTGGTTGCGAAAAGCGATTCAAATCCGTGATAATTGGATGGAAACGTTTTTTATTTTCATCTAAATAATGCTTCTCAATGACCAAAAAATCTTCATTAAAATGTAGATTTCCTACCTCGCAAGTCGCCGCTAAAAAACCTTCAGTGCATTGGTAAACTTGATGGATTTTTTGTTGAAAAACCTGTTCAAAAAAACGCTTATCTTCGTCTTCCAAAACTTCTGCTACGGAAATTACTTTTTCAGGCAAATTTGCAGTTTTTCGGGTCGCATATTCTATTGCGATTTCTCGCAAAACGGACGGTTGAGCCACCAAAATATGCGGTTCAAAAGCAATCAATTCATCAGTATTTTCGGACATTTCGGCTTTAATATCAAAGAACCGAAATTGTAATAAAGACGAACCAACCGACTCGTACAAATTGCTATTCGCCCGAAGAAAAAAAGCGACTTTTCGCTTCCGCAATTCCAGCCCAATTACCCTATCCAAAACCGCAGCGACCCACATCGCTCGTTCTTTTTCATTGGCTAAAAAAATACCTTTATTACCAGTCGTTCCTGAAGATAATCCTATTGTTATACCGTTTATCATTGGCGAAAAATCACGAGTTTGTTCTGATTTTAATGCAATGTCTAAAGCTGCCTTTTTCGTAATGCCAACCGTATTCATCGCATCAAAATTTTCCATAAATTCTGCTTTTGCAATAATTGGAAAATCATTTAATGATTCATTTTTAAATGATTGATAATAATCAGATTGCGATAAATTTTGTCGCCATTTTTTCGTTAACTTTTGGCGTGATTGTTCCAGCTTTTTCTTAGAAAAAAGTTGTTTTCGGTGTAATCTAAATTTTAAAAAATAATATATAATGCGAATTTTGAATCTCATTTTTATAATATAAAAAAATAAAAAACAAATAATCTATCTATTTTAACTCGTCATAATTGGCAGATTATATATTTCCTATCCCCGAAGTATTTTAATAATATTTTGCGAAATAGCGATAATTAAATGGTAACCTCACTAAATAATGTTCATTAATACGATTTTATTAAACCAGTTTAATAAAATCGTATTCTTTTAACGTATTTTCGGATTCCGATAATCGAGCTGATAAATATCTACTTACAAACCATAAAAGACGGTATTAATATTATCAAAAAAAATCCATAAAGTCCTTTTTCCATTTTTAAAGAAAGCCTTGTATTTTAAACGGTAGAATTTTTCTTATGATTACCATAATGCAGGATTGCAGGATATTGATACAATTAAATAATTTAAAAAATTTCGTTTTCAAAAAAAATCCATAATTTGTGATTCTAATTTTATATAAATTAAAACTAATAAAAATGAGACTAAAATACGTTCTACTACTATTTTTAGCAACGCTTTTCGCAATACCAACCAACGCACAAAAACGTAAAAATACAAAAGATGATGATGCAGAGGTCAGACGCTTTGAAAGCGTCCGACCCCTCGAAACACTTGAAACGCTCAAACTCGAATGGCGAAATATCGGCCCTTTTCGGGGTGGACGCTCGGCAGCAGTCGCAGGTGTTTCGGGCAAATCGAATTTGTATTATATGGGTGCAGCTGGCGGCGGTGTTTGGCGGACGAAAGATGGCGGCAACTCGTGGCACAATATTTCAGACGGCTTTTTTGGCGGTTCAATTGGTGCAATTGCGGTAAGCGAATATGATAATAATGTGATTTATGTCGGTGGCGGAGAGGTCACCGTGCGTGGAAATGTATCGTCTGGCTACGGAATGTGGCGAACAACGGACGCTGGGAAAACGTGGAAATCACTCGGTTTGGATAACTCTAAACATATTCCGAGAATCCAAATTCATCCAAAAAATCCTGATTTGGTTTACGCCGCCGTCCTGGGTGATTTATATAAATCGACTTCCGAACGGGGCGTTTATCGTAGTAAAAACGGTGGCGAAACGTGGGAACAGGTTTTATTTGCCAATGAAAATGCTGGTGCAGTAGATTTGATTCTCGACCCGACTAATCCACGAATTATCTACGCTTCGACTTGGCGAATTCGCAGAACACCTTACAGTTTGGAAAGTGGGGGAGAAGGTTGTGCGCTGTGGAAATCAACCGATGGCGGCGATAATTGGACAGAAATTTCTACCAATAGAGGTTTTCCAAAAGGTGATTTGGGTATTATTGGCGTAACGGTTTCGCCACAAAATGGCGATAGAGTTTGGGCAATTGTCGAAAATGAAAATGGTGGTGTTTTTCGTTCAGAAGATGGCGGAGAAACTTGGCAAAAAGTGAATAGCGACCGTAAATTAAGACAACGAGCTTGGTATTATTCTCGAATTTATGCCGACCCCTTGGACGAAGATGCGCTTTATGTCTTGAATGTGAGTTGGTTTAAATCCAAAGACGGCGGCAAAACTTTTGAGTCGAAAAACTCGGAACACGGGGATCATCACGATCTTTGGATTGATCCAAATGATTCGGATAGAATGATTATTGGCGATGACGGTGGCGGACAAGTTTCCTTTGATAATGGCGAAAATTGGACGACTTATCATAATCAGCCGACCGCACAATTTTATCGGGTGACCACGGATAATCATTTTCCATTTAGAATTTATGCAGCACAACAAGATAATTCGACCGTAAGAATTGCGCACCGAACGACTGGCGGCTCGATTACAGAACGAGATTGGGAATCAACGGCTGGTGGCGAATCGGCACATATTGCTATTGATCCGACGGATAATGAAATCGTTTACGGTGGCAGTTATGGCGGTT
>Ga0222647_1000352_pt1 | contig 22431 bp, 1 predicted proteins | sample AntAcemetagen333_FD_179864 | JGI IMG/M metagenome (GOLD analysis project Ga0222647, IMG submission 179864) | Saline water microbial communities from Ace Lake, Antarctica - #333 | ecosystem: Environmental > Aquatic > Non-marine Saline and Alkaline > Saline | place: Antarctica: Ace Lake | collected...
TTTTTTTTTTTTTTAGGCCTGTCTCTTACAAAACCCCTTCCTCCGCTTCTCCCGACCAGGCTCCTGTGCCTGGTCGTCGCCATTCCTCTTGTGTGCTGATTATACATGTGTGCTTGTGTGTGCGTGCCTCTATGTGTGCATGTGAAAATGTGTAGGTAAAGTGATAAATATTTAGCAAATATAAGCAAGACCGTGACGACGTCACGTGCAGTATTATGATAGAAAACAGAAATAGATGTTCATAGTGACGTAAAAAACAAGCAGTGAAGTTGCAAGTTTTCAGACACGTGACAAAATGCAATACGAATAAGTAAAATACAATAAATGTGTCCGTCTTCCGGACTCTGGGGGGGGGTCTTGGATTGTGATTCCCAGTTTACCATCCTGAGTCCACCATCGTTCGACGGGCCCCAGCTTTGACGCTCTCTGAGCGTGTGTTCCTCTCTCTATCTCCTCACACGTGCACATTGTGCCCGATGTTCTCCCTCGATCCCTTTGTGGTTGGCCCCGTACCTCCTTGCACTTGCTGGAGGAAGGACACAATCACCCGATTGTGCGCTTCGCATACCTGTGTCACATGATCGGCGAAGAGCTTGTCTTTTTTCCCTTCTTGTACATCAAGCTTTTTGAGCTTGGTGTAGAAGTCGCTTTCAACCACAGATCCGCGGTTACCCACCACAAAGTTGATCTGCTCAAATTCCCACTTCGGAGCAGCAGCTTTGAGCGCACCGATGATGCTTTTGTGCTGCTCATTTGCTTCTGCTTCTTTCACCTCTAGGAACCCCTCGTCCCTGTCTGTCGACCGTTTAAATTCTAATATATATACGATCTGCAGAGCCTCATTGATTGCGACCCCATCCGGTCGCCTGCCCCAGAACCGATTTACGAAGAAAGACTCTGGATCGAAGTTGTACCGTGCCTCTTGACTTTTTTTGACCGGTATTGTCACCTCTATATCCTGTGCCTTCTCCGCAAGCTCTTCCTTGCTGCAGATTCTTAGAAACTCTTCTCGTCGCCACAGCGTGCTCATGTTACTTTCTTTGTCAAGAGTGACAAACTTGAGCTTGCTTTTTGGCTTTTGTGCAGCGTGCATGCTATCATACAGGTGCCTCCAGATGGAGTGGTGGGCAGCCGTAACTGTTGTTGCCATTCCTTCGCAGCCTGCACTGTTGATGTGACCGTGTGTTTCAGCCGCCAGACCGTCAGTGCTCTCACCTCGGGCCTCTCGCGCTATTCTGCACAGCCGACACCCTGCTGATTGCATCTTGCCGATTTTGGTCAGGAAACTGGCTGTTGGTGTATTTCCTGCCACCGCCATCCCCAATCGTCTCCTTCGCTGCCATGGGATTTTTTTGTCACTCAGATACTTCCCCAGCATAAACCTTCCTGCATCCTGTCTCAGCATGAAGTCTGCTACCCATGTACCGTAGAGAGGCTGTTGGATGCCTCCCCTTTTTCTCTTCTCCTTGATACACGTCTTTTTGAAACCCTCCTCGTCCATCCATGTACCATGCTGTAGAGCCGATACCAGACTCGGATCATAGCTTACATCGACTCGTCGTCTTTGTTTGCTGATCTGTTTCCAAGCTCCTGTCACACGGTCCCGGTGCTTGCGCACCTCCTCTTCTGCTGATCCTCGTCTAATCGCCTTCCGCACCCCGCTGTTCCACGTCGACTTTCGATCTTCATAGCTCACCGTACCTCCTTTTCGGCGAGGCTCTTGCCATGTGAAGACTGCTCGATTTGTCCTGTCGTGCCATTCTGTGGGAACATCTTTGCCTGAAATAGCCTTGTCTGCTTGGATGTCGGCTTCTTCATTTGCAGGTTCTCCTCGATGCGCTTTCACCTTGACCAGAAACGTCGCTGCTCCTGCTGTTGTTCTTTTTCGGAGCTCTTCGATTGCTTCCAGTAAAATGTCTGCGTCTGGCGCTCCTACTAACGTCGCTTTTCCGCCCTCACCTACCCATCTTTTTACAGCTTTCAGCAGCGCTTGGTTGTCGCACAAATACAGCATGGGGTTTGTCACAGGGGTGCCGCGTAATGCCAAGACAAAGGCCGCTAGTTCCGGACGGTTCGAGCTGGATCCTTCCTCTTCGCGTCCCACCTTCCTCTGCTGCCTTTTCCTTTTTTTTCGCAGGTTCACATAACCTGCTCCCATTTTTCCCCCTTTTTGGTTAGATCCATCACCCGCTGTGACTGTGCCTCGGAAGCCGTAACCTCCTAATCTGCCGATCTCTGTGCCCATCCAGTACTCCCGCTCGATACCTGTCAGTCGTACTTGACATTCGTCCTTTCCGCCCGACGCCTTCGCTGCTGTCAACAAAGCCTGAATTTGTTTTGTCGTGACAGTGAGATCTTTATGAACCCAGCATGAAGCGTGATCCTCACTCACTGCCATTTTGATGTTGCCTTGCTTCCACCATGACCTGTATCGTACGCTCTGCCCGCGATGTGCCTTCTTTTTGCTCCCGTTCTTTTTGTTCTTTTCCTCTTTCGATTTCGTTTCATCATAGTTAGAGAAGATTTCTTTCCCGCTGAGCTCAAATGGGCGGATTTCCTCCGCCCCTTTTTTTGACTTGCACCACACGACCCAGTCATGCATCGTGCTTGCCTCTTCCAGCCAACTTTCCTTTTCTTGTTTTGATAGGCTCTCCCATATTACTACCGTTGGTCCTTCTTTTTTCCCCCAGAAGAGTAGATCTCCTCGTCCCGCCGACTGAAAGAAAGGAGGGGCAGACATCGCTGCCTCTCCTTCAATTCTCGTGGCACTATTGATCTGCTGCAGTGCTCGTAATAATGCCCACGTTGGTGATCTGTATCCAGCTTCCTCCAACTCTTCTGTTCGTTTTGTCTCCTTCCGAATAGTTGTAATCAGCGCTTGCTCGTGGCCTTCCCAACACTCCTGCTTTTTCAGAAAGTTCCATCCCCCGCTAGTGATTGTCCATCCTCGTCCTGGGTCCAGGCATGTAGTCAGACCTTCCGTCGTGATGATTCTCGTTTCGTCCACTCGCTCTTCCCATACCTGCGACGAGTCTTGGATTCTGACGTAACCACCTGCTGGGATCTCTTGGTCCAGGAACCAATTCTTTCCTATCACTAGCGGCGTTTCTTGTTCACGAAGGAGGCCAGGGTCATATGCAGCTGTTGGCATCGAGGGCGCTTCCCACCGCATGCCTCTACGCATGAACTCCGAACCTTTCTTGTCAATCGGGTTGCTGACAATCAGTGGATGATGTGTTGAGCTTTGCCTCGAGGGCTCGATCTCTTTACTCCATTCACTGTGTAGCAGCGTTAGTGTCTGTTCAAGATCGTTGTTGCAGCATTCCCGATTTGCATCTAAAATAAAGTCAGTGATCGCAGGCGCCAAGTGATACGCAACTAAGTGGTCACGTGCCCTTTGGCTGCTGTCTAAATCCTCTGCTCTCTCCTCGTGCTCTCCCCCACCTGTCGGTCTCAAGGGGAAGCCCATTTGCTCCGATGTGAGCCACAACCATGTTGACTCGTCCGTCAACTCCGCGTTGAAAGCAATTGCTTCTCTAACTCTCTCCATCGTTACAATAGTGTCGCCGCCTTGCTTGTCGTCGAATCTGCCAGCATACCTCGGATCTGCATTGGTGAAAATCATGCCGCTCAGTGGCTGCTGTGGTTCTTGATTCTTCTTTCGGCTCCCTCCTTTGCACGCTAAGCACCTGCCACCTCGACCCAGTTGCGTCTTGTGAAAGTCCTTACCAAACTCCTTGACGACCCCGCACTTTGCACATTGCTTGCACTTCGCTCGGCGTGTCGGCTTTTGCCACCATCCTGCGCTCTCGAACTCCGGCTCGTGCTGCCCACTCCACCAAGAAGCTGGTAAGAGTAGGACAGGTCTATCCTTGTCGAATCTGTCGGCGAGCTGCCAGTCTGAAAGACCTTGCCAGGCTTGGATTCTGTTGGCCTTTTCGGTCGCTTCATGCCCAATTACCTGAGCCTTAAACTTCACCATGTCGGCCACCCCCTCTCCAATCTGCGCCTCTGCTATCTGCTGCACATCTCTTACCTTTCCGACGAAGCTTGTGCCCATCGTGTGCGTGTTGACTGCTACCTGTTCGCCGAGTCGTCTTCTTGTCGCTGCTCCTTTTTTGACTGGGCGACTCCTGTCAAGCTCTGCAGTGTTATATTCTGTATGCTCATTGATTGCCTTCTTCACCAATTCTTGGGCTCGATCCAGGAAAGAGTCCGCTTCCCATATCGAATGCATGTCGTCAACGAGCTGAAACAGCAGGTGGTCGACATGTGTCGTTGCCTGTCGGCTATCTCGCTTACTACGTGCAGGCTTAACGATATTTGTAAAGAGGTGTTGCACTATTTCCCGGACCTCTTTCACGTCGTCTGCACCTGCTCCCCGTAGCTTCATGATCTTTAGCAAGTCGGCGAGAGAATCCCATACGTTACCTCCCGCCAAGCTTCTGCGGCAAAACTCCACTGGGCTTGCATCTGATTTCCGCTTGCGTTCGGCTTTTGATGTCAAATCATCGGACCCCTTGTCGTCTGATGTCTCATTGCCTCTCTCAGCTTGGAACTTGGCGAGAGTTTCTTTCAGTTCAATCCATTCTGCCAACAAAGTTGGGGAGCGCTCGAATTTCTTGACACTCGCTTTGCACCTTCTCTCTGTTGACGGTAGTTCGAGGCCTTTCCAATCAACTAGATTTAGGTACTCTTGCATAAGAAATTGGGTGGTGCGGTGGAGTCCTTGCGCATTGGGTACACGCACTCGAACTCTTTGCTCACCATTCGACGTTGCAGACAACCTGAGCTGTGGTGGCAGATCCTGATATGCTTTTGAACTAAAGCCTACAGCTGTCCTTGGTAGATCTTCAACGCTTTCGAACCCTGCTTTTTTTAACATCGGTATGCCTTTCTTCATAGCCTCTTCACCTGTCCACAACAGATTCCAGACTTGTACATCAAGGCCCCACGCACTTGGCTCAGTGTCTACACGCGATCCCCCAATCCTCTCAATTCGTGTTCTGCACTTCCGGATGGACCGCGTTGCCGTTGCCCAGCTCATCTTCTCAGGGACGAGCACTGAAGCGAGTGTTTTGTCCATTTTTTCTGCCCATGTGACTGACACTTGTTGGCTGTGCAATGACTTTGCCAATCGTGACCAGAAGTCTTTGTTTGCTACGTTCCAGTCCCACAGCTCCATTTCGTCAATCAAGTCAGTAAATGAGTTGCAGTGCCACTCTGTCAATGTGCGTGCTAATTGCGCTAGCATAATTTTTTTAACAACATCTTCATGCCGCATGCATTGGTCAACGTGCTGCAGCAAGGCCTGCGTGAGTACTCCTGACGGCAGGGGGCACTCATGGCCACCCTCTGCAGTTGGGAAGGTGTACAGAGAGTTTGCGCTTGACCATGGTACGTGCCATGCGTTTTTATACGCTTGTACCCAGATTTTTTGCAGACTCTCTAACTCACTCTGCGACCATTCGATGAGGGCTGCCGAGAACCGGAAGGCGCCGATTCCTTTCTGTGCGAAGAGTTCGGCAGAAAGTTCTGGCGTTAGCGGGTGGCTTTTGATTAGGTCACGTGCTACTCTTGCTTTTTCACGTACTACCTCTCTTGTGGCGCTCATGTCACCATTCCCCGTGCCCCAGTAACCTAGGTACCGGCACGCGTCATTGATGTCTAGCGTTTTGAGACGTTCGCCATTTATCCTCAGATCTGGTGCCGGCATGCTTTCCCTTCGCTTTCGATCCTTGTCAATTACGAGTAAGAAAGTTTTTTTTACGTTGATCTCCATGCCACACCATGTTGTGAACTCCTGCACCACATCTAGCAAAGTTTGCATTCCTTCTGGGGTCTCAGCAAAAATCGAGATGTCGTCGATGAAACCTATGTTGTTAAACTGATAGCCGTGGTCGGCGTCTTGACTGCTGTCATCCTGGTCCTTGCCGATCTGCAAACCATGACTGATCCCCTGATTCTGCCCAGTCGCCGTGAGCATCCGCAACAGAGCGTTGATAAAGATATTGAACAGTTGCGGGGACGTGATGCTTCCTTGCGCTACACCTGTATCAAACGTGATTGTTGCACTTTCTGCGTCGTTTGGAGCCAGACGGACTGTTGCGCTGTCGTAAATCTGCTCCAGTAAGTCAACGTCTGGTATATGAAACATGTTCATCACGTGCCAGAGAGCTGCCTGCGACATTGCATTGAAGGCGTTTCTGAAGTCGATGTCGACTCGATAGACTCGCTTTCCTTGTCTGTGGGCTTCATGCGTGACAAAATGCATTTTTTGCATGTTGATGTTGACACTTCGACCCTGCCTGCCCCCGCCCTGCCCTGGTTCTAACACATTTGTCTGTTCCACGATCCTTTTCAGCCGTTCATTGATAATGTAATTGAGCAGTTGGTACCCACTATTCAGCAGCACTACCGGTCTTTGATCAGACGTTTTATTGGTGCTGCCTCCTTTGTGGAGTTGAGAGATGGTGCCATTCATGGTGGACCGACTCTGGCGCGCGGTGTCGATGGTTTTCTCGGGTAGAGTCAATATTTCATTCACCCACGCTTGCACAATCAAGAATTCCTCATCTGACATTGTCTTCAATAGCTCATTGGGGCACTTGTCCGGGCCTGGCGCCTTGCCTGGTTTTAGACAGTATTCAACGTACTTTGCGATTTCTTGACTGGTGAGTGCGCCACGCAACCTGCCCTGCGTGCCACTAGCGGTTCTGTATGCGTCGATTTTGAGCTTGGTCATCAGCTCCAGCGCTGCTATTGTTCCTTTGTTGTGCCGGAAATCTGTAAAGTGCCAGCACCCTTGGCAGAAGGCAACTAGCTCTCGTCTATTGTGCTCGGCTGTGTCCTGCGGGATACTTGCACAGGTCTTGCTCGCATTGCCCCAATTCGTCATTGTAGGCTCAGGCCGCCGTTCTCGTGCACCAACGCAGCCTTCTGGCGAGACACATTTGAGGCAGCACCACGATGGCGGCGGGGGCGGGGGAGAGGGCGGAACCTCAGTAGGCGTGAGCGACGTCAGAACGCACAGCTTCTTGAATCCACATTCCTTACATGTTGCCGTCGGCTTGTACCCTTGCGATTCGTAATAGTTTTCCCATGCGGGCTCAATTTCTCCGCCGGTCCATGGGCCATTACTCCAGAGAATCTGCCTACAGACCGCTGCTTGAGAAAACCTGACTATGTCATACTGTCGAGTGATTTTTGTAGATGTGAGTGCAATCACGCCCCCTTGGCTCTCCTCTGTCGTGATGAACTTTGAGAGAGGGCATGAGGGGGCATCGTGAGCGTCTTGACGCTTTGGTTGCGCCAATTCCAACACCGTTTGCCACTCTTGTGCCTGCTTCAATGCTCGTTGCCCTGTGAAAACCCATTTGACACAGTCGTGCATCATGGCTCCCAATGTCCCCGCTGTGTAGCCACCGACACTGGGGCTTTTTGAATAGACTGCAGCGTTAGTGACTGGTGCAGCTGGGGCAGCATTTGCTGCCAGGTTGGCACGTGTGGGAGCGGCAGCTGCACCCGTTGGGGCCAAGGTAGCATCTGTTGAAACAGCACCAGCTACTGATGGATCAGTCTCTGCTCCTGCTGAGATAAAGGTAGTGCCTGTGGGGAAGTTGGCAGCGCTGAGACCTGGTGGGAGGGCGGCTGTATTTGCTGATGCTATGGCAGCACCTGTTGAAGTGCCCTCAGCACCCAAAGTTTGGGAGGCGTTAGGTGCTTCCGCGAGGTGCAAGACAGCGCCTGGTGACGGGTCTGCAGCGCGAACGCCTGAAGGGGCGGTAGCTGTATTCGCTGACACTGCGGCAGTGCCTGTCGCGGCATCGGATAATACCGTTGAAGAGACTGCAGCCTCTACAACTGGGGGAGTGGCAGCTGCGCTTGCTGGGTCGGCTTTACTATGCCATGTGGAGCATGCCTGAGAGATCCATTCTTGCATGACTCCCCAGTCCTTTTGATCGTAACTCACGCTGAGGATGATTCGTGTGCCTTGTATCTGGTGGACTGCAGTGCTTGGCCAATCTTGAGAGAACTCCTCGGTTGCAGCATTCCATGCCTCCGAGAGCATCTGGTCGTCATCATATTCTAGCCAGCAGCCCCAGGGCATTCTCCAGACCAGTTCCGTCTGCGTTGGCTGCGGCCCATACTTACCGGAGAATTTGCCAGGTCCCTTGTGCTCTTCGAGAAAGGCCTTTTCAGCTTGCCTGTCAGCCTCTCTGTTGTTCCAGCGGTCTTGTTTGATGGCTTTGGACTGCAGTTCGTTCTGACGGGACTGGATCATTGCGTTCAGCACGATTTTCCACTGTGGGCATAGGGTGACGTGATGTGCCTCCTGCGGCGTCATTTGGAGGTCATGATAGATTCCAAATTCTGCTAGACATTGCATGGCTGCTGCTGATGCTTGTCCAGGTTTCCCCACAGATATCAAAGCCGCCTTTAATGTCCCCACTTCCTTCAAGATCCTGACTTGTTCTCGGCTTCTGTGAGGGCCTCGTTCCTGAGCTCGGTTGCTTCGACCTTCCGGTTTTCTATGCATGAGCTGTCTAGCTGTTGTGACTCGCACAGCAATCATCTGCACCATGGCTTGCTCAGCACTGCACTCACCTGACGTGTAGCTTCTGTGTATTTCTTGAGCTATCGGACCTGTGATTACGTTAAGCTTTGACTGGATGCGGGGGAGCTGCTTTGGGTCTATCTTCTTCAACTTTAGCTCACCTGGTCGGCCGCCTGTCACTTGGCCTTTGCGATACGTAAGCAAGTCTCCACCGACTGTGCACGATATTAATGCATGGTCATTGCATTCTGCACCCACCCAATGAACTTTGCTTGTTGAGCTTTGCATTGTGCATTTATTTGTGCACGTCAGGTTCCACGTGATGATGTGGTCGAGCGACGCGCTTGATCCCCTGAGGAGATCCCTGCGCGTGTGCGCTTCTGATTCAATCAGTGTTCCGTGCGTTGAAAGCACGAAGTCCTGGAAAAACTTGTCCACCTTGTCATATAGCGCACTTGTAGACTGAGCGTAGCCATAGCGAGAGAGTGCCGCGTTGAAGTCACCTCCCATTATTCGCCGCTGCGTCAGCGCTGCGACTATCATTGCTCTGAGAAGATAGGTGACTTGCCGCTGCAAATCATGCCGCGTCGCTGTGGCTTGATGCACGTTGACTATGCTGATACTCACATTGTCATGTGTTTTGGCCTCTAGCCATAGAACACGGCCTTGGGCCATGTGCTCAAGCGCTGACATGTCACGGGGTTTGTACCAGGTGCGAACCAGTGCGTTAGTTTGAAAAACTCGTTTGTGTAGGAAAGTGACTACTGTGATTTGCGCTCTGCTGCGTGCATACTCCTCAGTTAGCGCTCTGTCATTTTCATCGTTTCCTACATCCACGTGGCTTCCCGCTGCGATATAGCATTCGTACTTTGGGAACATCTGTCTGAGTTCTCGTCTGACTTTGACTGTCGTTCCTTTACGTATAAGTACCTCCTGTAGCAGGACTACCGCAGCTCCTTTTTGCATTGTCTGTGCAATGTATGGTAGCGCCACGGACAGATGCAGTGGTCCTAGGTTCCAAGAGATCACATTCCCTGTTAGGCTGGTTTGTGGTTTCCATTTCTGGCACGATTCCAGGGCTCGTTGCCACTGCCACTGCTCCCAGCCCGAAATTGAACTCCACGTTCTCTGATTACCAGAGGTTTCCAGCAAGATCTCTTCACCCCATCTTGCTATGAGCCTGTGACCTCTGTTTCGGAGCCTACCTAAGAATTCCGGCACACCGCCATTCTCTATAGCTGTCCAGAAATCTCGTACCAGTGATCCAGCCATCGCTGATTCGCTTCCTCCCACTGTCCCTGCTGGTTTCTCTGGGAGGGCAGGTTTGAAGAAATGCTTTCCTGAACTAATGTAGCTAGTGCATATGACTGTGTCATGTACCTTGAGCTCGTCCCACTCCACAGTGGTGAAACTTACCTGCGATTGCAGTGCCAATGCGAGTGCTTCGTTGTCAATTTTCGTGTCGAGTGATGTGATTTTGTCGACTCTTTTCCACAGCAGCCCTAGCGCTCCGACCAGCTGCTGCTTCTGCATCCCACATGCCTGCGTCCATTTCTTTTCTTCGATGCTTCTGGCTTCAGTCCACCATCCTGATTTCATGGCCCATGATGTGAGCGCTTCTCGAAATCTGGAGTCAGAGCTGCCCTTGGGAATATCTCCGCCAGGTTTATTCAGAGTTTTCGATCGGTTCCATCGTCGGCATCGTGTACACCGGGTTGGTGTGCTCATCGCCTTTTGTACAAAGAACTGCTGCTCACCGATGCTAATTGTGAAAGTCTCCTCGCACTGTTTGCACCGGGATGTGATCTCGGCAGGCAAGTTCTGTTGGCTTGCCAGCGGTAAGGAGCCAGCGTTGTTTCCCAAAGACATGTCGATGGCCACATGAGTGTTACCACCCGTTGCGCGTCCAAGTTTAGCCCCCTCAGGGCTTGTACTTGGCATTGACGACAGCTCGCCGCAGGTTTGCGTTCCGTCCAACCCGGTGCTCTCCGTTACGTCAATCTCACTACTGTTGTTATCCGGCCCGACCTCGTCGGCCGGGGAAACGTGTTCTTGTCGTGAGAAAATGCGCCCGTGGCGGCTGAAGACTGGTTTTTTTAGCCTGGCTACAAATCCTGTCTTGTCGCCCGAGTTCATGATGGATAGAAGTCTCTTTATCGTCGCACAATTGGAACTTGTCATGATCAACGTGCCGTTGGCATCGAAGTTGGCTCCAAGCATAACTTTCGAGCGGCTTGTTTGCCACCAGGACGTTGCTTTCGTGATTTGCGTGACTCCGCAGGATGTGACCCCAATTCTGTTGCTCGCTGGACACCACTTGTACTCGTGGCCTGAATCTGTGCTCAATGTAGAGTTCCCAATAAAAAACGCTAGAGTTAAGCCCGTGATCTGATCTAGGCCTATTTCTACTCCTTGTCGCCTTTTCAGAGTGATTATTGCCTGCAACATGTTGTGCTCGTCAGTATAGCCTGTTAAATTGATCTCGTTGACTGCAAACCTACGTAGCTCGGGGCTGTGCTGCCGCTGGATTTCGTTGATGAGCCCATGCAAGCTTTGCATCAGGCGTGCAACCTCGTGCAGAGAAGATGTCGTCGGATCAGTGCGGATTTGTTTCACACGAATACAGATCGAGCTTTTCCGTTCCAGTTCGCTAGATTCCGAGAGTGGCGTCCATCGCGCGCTGATCCTCCTCCCTGACAACCACTGCGGGGCCGTTTGAAACGTCCTGAGAGTCATCTGTTTGTATTCTTCCGATGCTTCTGATTTACAGGCCCACTGTTCAAATTTGCTAGCAGCTGGTTGAAAATAGTGGGCAACGTCATTAATGTTCGACATAATGTAGTCGTCAAACTGCAAGTGTGCGATGCCGAAAGCAGCCCATTCCTTCTGCGTGAAATTCACTTTGGTGGGCAGGGCGCTTTCCAGTGCTGGGTTCGACACCACCTCACCTGCTGAAGGCCGTTCGACACCAACGCATCGCCATTTCCGACCAAGCGGGCGGGACTGTGGAATACCCAACGTTACGTCTCCCTTGATACTCAGTGCTTGTGGCATTGGCGGGCAGCACTTAGCATTCTCTCCCTTGCTGTTCTCAAAGGAATCGTGTCCGTGAATAGTCCACATGAGTGCTCGCGTCCACGGTTTCCGATGGGTGTTGCTGAGAATCTCTGCTATTGGCTTGGGGTAACGAAGTCGTATTTGTCCAATAGACTGCTCGTTGTGCCCTTGCCAGACTGTTTTGAGTGATCTCGGGAAACTTGGGGACCATACTTCTATCGCCTCTGCCTCTTCGCGCATGCATATTTCAGCGTTAAGAAGGATAAGGCATTGGATTTGACTTTCCGTGGCACCCAGGCTGTGCCACAGATGATGCCATGCTTTCATGGTTTCCCTGGAGAGGGCATCTACCCCACGTGGTTCTAGGACACTGCAGTTTTCGGGCAAGACGTGCTTACTCTTCTGCACATCACACGTGACATCGGGGTCCAGACTGGACTCCATTCCCATGAAACATAATCTGAGTGATTCATTTGGCAGTACTCTCACAGTGATGGTGGTATGTTCAATCCTGCCGGATTTGAGCCGGTGGGCAAGAAATTCCATATCATTCCACCATTTTTTTTCGGAAATAATACCTAATGCTTGCAGTTTTTGAATTGCTGCTGGCTTGGTATCGGTTCGGATTCCTTGAAAGGTCACCCACACCCCTCGATAGCCAGCATGGTTCGTCGCGTCAGTCATTTCTTTCCATCGCGACCGTTGCCTGGTTTCAAGAAAACTCTTGGCCCAAGGTGCAAAATACTCTTGCACCCATTTCCGACCTTCATCCATTCGTGTGCGCAGATCTCCTGGGTCTTGGCACTCTATGTTCTTCCTGAAGGAGCCGAAAAAAAACTTGAAGTCTCGCAGTTCTTTTTCGTCCCGTTCCAGGAGGCGGCGCGCCGCTTCCGGGTCACAATAAGCCCGAGCACTGTCTGAGCGTCTCTCCTCCAAGATCTGTATCCGTAGGGCAGTTAGCTCTTGGTCGGCATGCCGTTTGCTATCCGAGTCCTCCCTGATACGGTCCGGATACGATGCACCAGTTTTTGAACGCGCTTGGCGAACCTCGTCGCCTGTGGTATGATCTTCAACTAACCACCGATTCCCTGCGGGCCGATGCGGTTCGCTTCCTGCCTGCCAGTCTTCCTCATTCTCGGAGCTATCACTGCCCATGCTGCTGCCTGCTCCATCGCTACGCCCGCGTGATTCATCATCGCTCGGTGGCTCTTCCTCGCTGTCTAGGTCAGGTTCCCAGTCATCCTCGCTCATGTTGACCACTTGTAAAAGCCTTTCGAATTTTTGTGGGGGCTGCAGGGCCCGTGAGGGCTGCGAACTCCGCCGAGAGCGGGAGTTGAGGGGCTGCTCACCTAACTCCTCCTCAAGCAGCATGTCAAGAGGCTTTTCGAAATCACCCCACCCGCTGTCGTTGTTATTTGCTCCGGCAGAGGCGGCCAATGCAACGGAACTCACATTAGAGGCAGTGGACGCCGCAACCACAAAAATGACGGGAGCGAGATCTGTTCTAGGATTGAAGTGATGAACAGCAGCAGCGGGAGCAACACTTGCCCCACTTACACCACCGCTATATCCGCTGTTGCCGGTGCCTCTGGTATGGGTAATGCCACTGGCACTACCTCCAGTGCCGCTGTCACTCGTATCCATGACGCAATCACCACTTCCATCTTCGCCACTGCCCGTCTCACCCCCAGCACCAACTTCACTACAACAGGCGGCAAATGCAACGGAACTCACATTAGAGGCAGTGGACGCTGCAACCACAATGGTGACAGGAGCGAGATCTGTCCTAGGGTTGAAGTGATCAACAGCAGCAGCGGGAGCAACACTTGGCTCACACGTACCACCGCTATAGCCGCTGTTGCCAGCTTTGAAGGAACCCGCTTGAAGGCTTGAGACGCGTTGGAGCGAGCGAAAGACACTCTTACGGGGAATCAATGCTAGACGGAAAATGCCACCACAGTGTCGAGTGCTTGGATCACCATTGCTCGGGCGAGCGCGAGATACGCCCTTTCTGGGGTTTGTGGCATTCCGAGATTGAAGGGCACTGCTGCCAGGGCTGATGGCTTGGTGATCAAGTTTGAGAGGGCCGATGCGGTTGAAGACATCATGACGAAGGCCGGAGGCCCTCGTATTGGACTCATGGCGTGGCACGAGTGTGCTATGCCAAGGGCTGGGAGCGCGAGCACGAGGGCGGAGAGTGTCTTTGTCGACGGAGAGCTCTTCACTGCGTTGGCTGCGCTCGTCTGTCTGCATCTGGTCGAGCTCAACCTGTTGCAGGGGGAGATTCGCCTTTAGCTGAAGGGGCGGAAGGTCACGAGGTGAAAGGGCACTACTGTTGGTTGTAACAAAGTCACATCTGCTTTGCTCACTGCTCCCGTCACATGCATCCAGTGGCATGAGGTCGTGGTCGACCTCTTGCCGGAGGATCGGAGCTTGGAAAGGATTGGTGAGGTTGGCAGCTGATAGTCTTACCCTTGAACCGTGTGCTGGGTCGAAGAAAGCATGCCTGATGTCAGCATGTGTTTTGATTTTTTTCACAGCTTTCCGAGGATGTTGGATTTTCTCTCTTTTTCGTTCACCTATTCCATTGCTGCTATCACCCTTGGCTCGCTTGCCTTCACTTCCGCCCTGCTCAGTGCCAGTCTCGCCAGATGATGCTTTCCTGAAGTAGATTTTCTCACATTTCGAGCAGGGGGGAGCTGGCCGTTTACCCCATTGCTCGTAACGTTCGCCACACTTGCACCGTTCCAGGCTCACTGTTTCCTTGATTTCGTGGCATACTGCTGCCATCCAGTTCCGTGCGTTGTTGATGTGAGACTGTTCGACGAAGTCAATTGACCATTCTCTCACCGCATACATTGAGCTCAGTACTGCATATATGCCACATGCGAGTCTGGTGGCATATGCATTCTTGAAATTGTTTTGCTGGGGCGTTACAGATTGCTCCCGTTCTGTCCACTTTTGGCGGGATGGATCAGAAAATTGGTCCCCGGCTGGCCATGGGCACACGCCTCTCCGTTTCCAATTCGCAACGATGCGATCATCTACTATTGCAGTTATGCTGTCGACGGTCACATCTTTCTGCTTTCCGAGTGCCTGCACCATTACTGGTGTGAGTTGTGTCAGTCGTGGGTGCAGCGATGTGATCCTCGCTGGGTGCACGACCCAAGAAGGAGCTGGGGCATCGGCATTAGCGTGGGCTGTCCATGCCATTTTGTAGAATTTCCACAAAAGCATTTTCTGCCGGGGATACTCGGCGGCACTGTAGGCGTGACTCGAGTCCAGAAAACTCATGCGTCGGAATTTTATGTCCATGTGCGCTGGAAACCAGTGGGACTCTCGGACGTTTATTGGAATAATAATGTGATCGAGCAGGTGAAAGGGAACTGGAAATTTAATCTTCGCGACCATGCGTTCGCATTTCCTGGAATTTGAGAAACCTTCCAGCGTCATGTAGAACCCAGCTTTGCCTTTGATGTAATCGTTGGTCATGAGCTGCAGACCTTGCAGGGCACTGCTTGTCACGTGTTGTTTTGGCAAGTCGGCATGCAGCAGTGGGATATCTTTGCTTTGTTGTAATAAGGCAGTGAACGCAAGGGCTGCCCCCGTCTGTCCGGAGAAGCAAGTGTCCAGGGCCGTACTTAATTTGTCGTTCACCACTTCATTACCCCACACTGGCTCCTCTTTCATGCACACCCATTTGTTACACTTGACTGGTGGTATGTGCTGGGGTTCGTTTTCCCTAACCCAGGACTGCCAAAAAGACCTGTCAGCCAGCCACGTCTTGCTTTGTGACGCCGGTAGGCCTAGTTCTTTTTCACCAGAGAACCCATAGATTGTCCATTCCAGTAATACCGTCAGTGCCTCGCCATCCATCATCTTTTCTGGATTGAGGATGTCTCGCCAGACTTTATATGAGTTTGTTGTACGCTTGAGAGCCATGTCGCCAAAGAAACCAAGTCGCTGTAAAAACAAGGAACCAGAGTTCGCATCAAACACAAACCAGCTCTCATCCACTATCATTTCGCTGTTTTCAAACTTGATTGTTACCAAGGTGCCGGTGGCAATCTTGATGTTGCTGACCCTCCATTGCTGGGCGACGCCTCCGGTTTTTACAATCACCAATGCTCCGACCCTGGGCGTCCTTGTTTCTGGGAAAGATTGTTTCGGTGCTGCTGCCAGTCTCTCGAGCATGGATTTTTGCCCATGGGGCTGGCACAGGCCAACGTGAAAGCAGCACTCACATTCAAAGATCCTTTTCAAGTGTTCTGATTGATCAGTATACTGGTATCTAATGAATTCACCGGGCTGAATTTCACGTTTCGCTCGTAAAACTGCAGCCACGTCTGGTTTGACAGTGGTGAGGGCGTTGCCGTCGTCATCTTCCTGCATCGCTTGCACCGTGATGAACTGTAACTCAACGTTTTGGTGTCGCTTGCAGCATGAGTGATTCGCGGATTGCCCCACGCCTTTCCATTCGGATCGGCTTTGCAGCGAATGTCGAAGGGATGAGGTGATTTCCATAGACAAGGCCAGCTCTGCATCTTCACAAGGTACTACGTGAAGGTGACATTGGTTTTCTGGATTGCTTCCACTCACGTAGAACTCGAATTTTTTCACATCACTTTCAATCGCATTTTGCTTTACCGCAACACGTTCGAACTCGCGGACTTCGTCTTGAGACCATATTGTTGCCGTCTCTCCGAAGATTGCAACAATTTCACCTTCGGCGATGCACGTGTTCGAGATGAGCTCAGCATTTCCACTTCTGAGTCCATAGTCCTTGACAACCCTGGATTTTTCCGCGAGGCGCGGCAATGAATTTTTACAACCGCACTTCGCTGGGCACAGAAGCAGTTGTGCTTGTCTGTCTTCACACGTAGGACTGGTAGACAGTGGGTTTGTGCGCTCGCGGGTAGTCACTACTCCTCCAAGTAAGGGCAACAAGAGTCGTATCACCCCATAATCTCGCACTCCAATCTCCTGGAGAGTGCTCGCTGGGGTGTGCTTGTTTCTTGTGCCAAAGTACAAGTAGTGGGCGTCGACACATGTAGGTGCCATGCAAAACAGGATTGCCGCCTTGTTTGTAATGTCCAGCGCTGTTGTGTTCGTTTCCACTATGATAAGTATGGGGGGTCTTGTTTGATGAGGTGGGGGGAAGATAATCACTCTGAGGGGGCTTGCCGTGTATTCCTCGCCGGTGTTGTGACCAATGTCAGAACATGCTGAATCCGACTTGACCTCAGTACTCACCTGCACTTCTATGGTGGTCGACTCGACCGGGCCAACGACCCCGCCGCAATCCGTTGAAACCCTGATTGGTGCCAAGGACGCCAGGCCTGCTCCCAGTTTGACCGGAGAGCTCGGCTCGTCAGAGTGATTTCCCAAGGCAAATGCGACATCCTCAAGTACTGCAGGAGATGCAGGCACCTCCACCTCTGTATCATCGAGCAAGAGCACACCGTCGTCGGCAACGGCGGTCAGCCCGGGCGTGTTGGCGTCGACATCGTCGAGCACCACAGGGATCATGACAACGTCAACACCTGTGCCCACCAGCACTTCTGCCCCCGCTGAATCGAGCAGCTCGTCTCCTTCAACAGCAAGCACTGCAAGCGCAGTGAATACTAGCACACCTGAGCCCTCGACAGTGGCAGAAATGGCATCCACGAGCACTGCAGGAGGCACAAGCACTTCCACGTCTGCATCTGCCGCACCCTCCAGCAGTGCCACGTCATCCTCAGCAACAAGCGCAGCCAGCACAGAAGCGTTGACGTCGTCAACCTCCTCAAGTATCTCGAGTACCGCCACTCCTAATCCGTCTACACAAGCATTGAGCAGTGGCATGACGTCATCAGGAATGGCAGTCAGCACGAGCGTGCTGGTGTCGACATCGTCGAGCACCACATGATTCATGGCAACGTCAACACCTGAGCCCACCAACACTTTTGCCGTAGCTGGATCGAGCAGCTCGTCTCCGTCAACATCAAGCACTGTAAGTGCAGTGAATGCTAGCACACCTGAGGCCTCAACGGTGGCAGAAACGGCATTCGCGAGCACTACAGGAGGCACAAGCACCTCCACGTCTGCATCTACAGCAGCTTCGAGCAGTAGCACATCATCCTCAGCAACAAGCGCAGCCAGCACAGAAGCGTTGACGTCGTCAACCTCCTCGAGTCTTACGAGTACTGCCACTCCTAATCCATCTACACAAGCATTGAGCAGTAGCATGTCGTCATCGGCAACGTCAGTCAGCACCAGCGTGCTGGAGTCGACATCGTCGAGCACCACAGGATCCATGGCACAGTCAACACATGAGCCCAACAGCACTTCTGCCATAGCTGGATCGAGCAGCTCGACTCCGTCAACATCAAGCACTGCACGCGCAGTGAGTACTAGCACACATGAGCCCTCAACGGTGGCAGAAACGGCATTCGCGAGCACTGGGCCCTCAACGGTGGCAGAAACGGCATTCCCGAGCACTGCAGGAGGCACAAGCACTTCCACGTCTGCATCTGCAGCAGCTTCGAGCAGTAGCACGTCATCCCCAGCAACAAGAGCAGCCACCACAGTTTGTGCCTGCCTTGCGCCCTTCGTACCACTTGAAACTGCTGTTGGTGCGATCAAGGTTGAAACACACACCGTTGGTGTGAGCAAAATTGGACCGCACTGAGCAGGAGCAGCTTGGGGGGCTTTGCGAGATCCTCTTTTTTTTTTCCTTTTTATATACTTATTTCGGGCTGCTCTTCTCGCTGTCCTACCCTCTGCTGCGTTCGCATGTCGCCTGTCACTGTGCTCCCACTGGCCAATCGGTCGACACTCCCCAGCTGCGGGACATTTTTCAGCATCAACCTGTTCCACCGCCAATCTCTGACCTTCAGTTTGCCTGCTCACTTCAATTCCAATTTTTTCTGTGACCAGATCTTTGACCATCCGCACATTGTTCTTGACGACCGTTGTTGACTTATTCCTTTGCACATCACATTCTGCCTTCCGCAGCCGTCTGAGCTCACTCTGCGCTACTTTCATTCCCACCACAATGCCGTAGTTCACCTTTTTCAACTGCTTCACATAACTTGTCATTCGCCAAATTCGCATTCTCAATTCTTTGATCTTCCATGCCTTCAGCAGCATTATTAAATTAGCACCTTCAACTGTGTGGTTTCTCGTACTTTCCGAAGCGTCATCAGCACTACCACTGCCATCAACGCTGTCCCTAACGGCACCAACATATTCATTGCCATCAAAGCCACCATTTACATCGTCGAATTCATCACCGTCATCCGCATCGTCACATGCCACAACATCATCTGCATCGTCACATGCCTCGCCATCATTCGCATTGCCACATGTATCGACATCATCCGCATCATTCTTACCGCCAACGACAATGCCTTCCAAAACTGTTTCGCCCGCTGCATCGCAAGTCTCATCACTACCATCAGCCTCAACACCATTGCTATCAGTCACGACACCACCGCCGCTGTCAATGTCACCTACACCGCCGCTGCTGCTGCTCCCACTAGCCGCGCCTTTGACCGTATTCACGTGGTGCCAGACACCTCCGTTATAATCGCTGACACTCTCACAATTGCAAATCCCTACAAAACTGCGACCGTCATTGAAACTGTCCAAGTCCTTTAAGTCGCCACTACCACCATTGCTGTCGCCGTCACTACTAATTCTTCGGCGTTGTCCGCCTGAATCATCACAACCGTCTCTGCAGTCATTTCGAACGCCACTGCCGTGCCACTCGTCATCGCAAACGCTTCCGCCCCCGCTGTCGCCCCGTGGGAGAAGTGTGCTACCATCAAAACTACCACGCGCACCGCTCCCACTGCCATCAAAACTGCCACGCGCATCGCTGATGCCACCGTCCCGCGATCTTTTCACCTGGCCATACACAATACTACAGCGAATACACAAACATGTTGCCCTATCTACTGTTGTGTTTCCTTTCTCTCCATCTGCCACTGCACGTGTACTTGTGTCTTTGTCTTGCTCACACGAGTGGTTGACTTTTGCTTTTATACATTTTCCTATATTCCATATACACTTGTCTTTATTTACATATTTGTTCCTATTCACATATTTATCGTCATACATATTCATATATCTAAACTTTGATGCAACCCATTTCAACGCATTACCACACACTTTCGCACATAGCTGCACAATTCGTCCCGTCCTCACACATAGCACTCTGCAACGCGCTTGTACCCACTTCAACCAACCCGAACACACTATGACACATTGAAACATTTGGCACCACTCTTCAATACCCTGCGCCACCTTACTGCACGCTACCACTACTTTCTTGTCTTGATTTTTTTTTTTTTGCTGCAACATCCATTGACATAGCACGTTGCAGTGTGCCGCAACATGCTTAAACACGCTGTGGCGCTCTACACGACACTTCCCGCCTGCTCGACTGTCAGATACTGACGCGCCGAGTTGTAATACACCTCCACACACTGCAACACACAGCAACGCATAGCAACACGCTGCAGCGCACTGTGACGCGCTGACACCCATAGGCTTTCCCCACATAATACAATATACTGCAATACCCAGCAACAGATTGCACCTTCTCTCCTTGTCGTCGCTACCTCGCTCGTCTCTCTCTCGGTCGTCGTTCTCTCGCTCGTCGCTTCCTCGCTCGTCTCTCCCTCGCTCGTCGCTCCCTCGCTCGTCGCTCCCCCGCTCGTCGCTCCCTTGCTCGTTGCTCCCCTGCTCATCACGCCGTTGCTCGTCGCTCCTTGGCTCGTCGCTCTCTCGCTCATTATTCCCTTGCTCGTCGCTCCCTCGCTCGTCGCTCCCTCGCTCGTCTCTCCCTTGCTCGTTGCGCTTTCGCTCGTCACTCCCTCGTTCGTCGCTCCCTCGCTCGTCGCTCCCTCGCTCGTCGCTCCCTCGCTCGTCGCTCCCTCGCTCGTCGCTCCCTCGCTTGTCGCTCTCTCGCTCGTAGCTCCCTCGCTCGTCGCTCCCTCGCTCGTCGCTCCCTCGCCTTCGCTTGTCGCACCTTCGCTTGTCGCTCCCTCGCTTGTCAAGGGAACTGGTGTCCATAAAACGGCTGCTCGTAGGCTGCGAGACGCCCCCCCCCCTTCTTGCTGCCCCTGCTGCAACAATTACGCAGCTGTTCTGTTTGCCTGTGTGCGTTGTACACATACATACACACATACACGTTGCCCTACCTACAGCTTTGCGGCATGCTTCTTGGCACACGTTTCTGCCCCATCCATATCTTCCCAATCTTATTATTTTATTTGACGTATTATTATTATTTTTCTCGCTCTCCTGTGCATGTATCTTCCCACACATGAACACAACGTTGCATGTACATGGTGCAGTGCATGCGCGTCCATACCATGCATATCTATGTGTGCTTTTAATTCCTGCACACATACATATACCCGCTTTAATCCCGCATGTTGTCGGCTTTTCACACACACATTTATATTTACATTCCTCCGCATTTTTATACATATTTGCACTCATGCGCACGTTGTGACACGTGCATTCGAAGTGTGAGTGTTTACATATGCACGCACACTCACACACACTTAGACTTGAGCCCAAGCGCGCGCTCTGTTGTCCTTCTTCTGCTCTTTGTTTTTTACAGGTACACATTCTGCTGCCTACTGTGTGTGTAAGTTCATGCAAGCACGCGCGTGCACGTACATCATGTTTGTTGTGTTCACACTCTCGCGCATGCACATTGTTACATTTACACATACACGCACCTGCACACCCGCACGACTGCCCTCTCTCCTGCTCCGCATGCACGCTACTTCCATTGTGCTGTGCGCTCGGGCTGCTTTTCATTGCCACTTCGCGCTCACAACTCGCCCTTGACCTGTCCGCGCGCCTCGTGTCTACCACATTTTTTTTATCTGCGTGATGCACCGCCGTCTTCCTTTTGCAACAGAGCTCCTTCGTGTTTTTGGTTCCTGTTTCCCCCCCCGCTTTTTCCACGCTCTTCTTCATCAGTTCTCGCGCTTGCAACTGGTATATCTGTATCTTGACAGAGTCATCTCCAGACGTACGACCCCTTATATCTTCAAAGCGACTCATCATTTATCTTTCTTTCCGGGCTCTGCGTTTTTCTCTTCTTCTAAATTTCGCTCGCGATATTTTTGCTTTGCGGGTTCTCTTCTTCTACGTGAAGTGTGAGAGAGATGCTCTTCAGTGTGTCGTAGTGCTGCGGGTCGAGTTGATGTGCTTTGGTGCCGCTCCATGATGAGCATGACAGACTCCATGATGATTGCTTCTTGCGCGCCAACTTGCGTGAACAATGTGTGATTTGCTGTGTTGTGTAGCTCGCAGTGTTCTTCAGCGCGGGATCTTCCATCGCAGTGCATTTCTGCAATCTCGTGTTGTGATGCATTTCCGCCCCGGCGAGCGGGTAGTTTGCAGTGTTTCTTATCGTAAGGTCCTCCTTCGAGGACCAGCGTATCTTTGTGACAGCAGCCTGTGACAGCAGCCTGCACAAGCGTTTTTTCAATGTTGTTTTGCAGCGCAGTTAGGTGCTTTGCAAAGGTTGATCCTAAAAAGATTGTTGGTCCTAAGAGGGTTAGATGGCAGCACCCTGTGGCCAGCTGCGTCAAAAAATGCAATCGAGGCGCGATGCAATCTGCAACGCGATCAAGACGGCCGAACTCGATGGAAAAGTCACCAGTACGCACGGGCTCAGCCGTGCCGTAGTGCCCGCTCAATTGCGGTAAACCCGTTCCACCCCTAGTATCAGCGCGCGGTGCGTGGCCTCCGCGAACGCAAGATTCTCTGTCTCGTGTGATTTCCTTCTCGAACACCTTACAGTGAGT
>Ga0222647_1000353_pt1 | contig 22415 bp, 19 predicted proteins | sample AntAcemetagen333_FD_179864 | JGI IMG/M metagenome (GOLD analysis project Ga0222647, IMG submission 179864) | Saline water microbial communities from Ace Lake, Antarctica - #333 | ecosystem: Environmental > Aquatic > Non-marine Saline and Alkaline > Saline | place: Antarctica: Ace Lake...
CGCTATCCTGAATACCGTGTGTTAAATGTATTTCATTTTTGTTATCATATCAGGACTAAGTTCCGATACAAAGGATCCTCTGACGGGACACCTATAGATTCTGCGAGGGAAATTCTCTTCTTGGATATATAAAATTAATCTAATTTTTTTCCAAAACACTTTTTTGTATATTTAAAAATCATTTTATTGCGTTTACCGTGGTTTTTTGGGTTTTAAGCCTTGTTTTGCCTCTAATTTTTTTAATGATCAAACCATTTATTAGTTTTTTTGTCCAATTAAAACCGATAATGAACAGGTAGTACAAATCAATTCAAGCAAATTTTGTCTTCGAATCCCTGTAACATTTTTTATTTTTCCAGAAAATCACATGTGATATTGAATATTTAGTTTTGCATACGGTTTTTGTGCACCGGACTGCTTTCTCTTGTGATCAGGAGAAATTTTCATAAAAAGTGTACTGGTTTGGTTTTGGAACATTTACCCAATTCATCTCGTCTGATAGGTATGTTTTGGATAGTATTACTTTTATCGTCGATTTTTGTAACTCAGCCTAAGACGCCGGAAGATTTGAGATGGAAAAATAGAATCCTGGTGATTTCTAATGTTCAGTCAGAAGGCAAGTGGTTCAGTAAGGCCAACATTGATTTATTAGAAACTAGAAAGCTTTTGGTATTTTTCTTTCAAAATGGACAATTAGTAAACTCAAACTTTCCAGATTCAATAGATTCTGAGAAGTTTTTGAAAAAACTCCACAATCAAAAAACAGTAGAAAATTGGGTTTTAATTGGCTTGGACGGTGGGATAAAAGCGGGAGGAAAAGAAATACCTGATTTGAAAACCATCCTACAAACGATAGATGCCATGCCTATGCGACAATCGGAGATCAAGAGGAAAGACGACGGAAATAACTGATTTAAGTTAATAACAGGCTAAAATTCAATGAAATATACCCAGTATAGGGTATGTTTTTTACCTTTTGCACAATTACATTTGATGGTACCTAAACAAAGTATCTATGAAATTCTTTTATCTAGCCTCGGAACCTAATTCAGACGGTAAATTTGAAATACATGAAAGGGATTGCGAATTAATTCCAAGTGCTTATGATCGAGATTACCTTGGACCCTATAATTGTGGCAAAGAAGCACTCTCAAGAGCCATCACTGTTAGGGAAGCATCTGTACTTTGTGAGAAATGTAGTTCTGCTGGCAATGTTACCGTTATTGGTAGTGCCAACTTGGTAAATTGAGAGTTTTAGCTCTTTTTCTTAAAAGGATTAGCACTTATTTTTGGGGTGCTCCATTATTCTCCAAAACACTCGGCACTTTCCACTTCATCGTACCAACTGCCCGACTACTAGCCAAATCAATGGCTTTTGAAGATCTTCGTTTCTCATAGATCATCGCAAAAGTCATAACCAGACTAGTTCCTATAATTACAAAAAGCAAAATTCCGGGCTCAAAGCTTTCAATCTGTGCCTCCACAGGTATGCCATAGAAAAGCAGTACTGTGATTAAGCCTCTTGGTGCAATGAATACCTGTGGGATGATGTCCTTTCCCTCAAAGATCAATAGCAGTACAAAACGAATTCCATAAATTGATCCAATAAGTAAGGAACTGATCAAAGCAACCTGCCAATCAAAGACGGATGTAATAGCGATCGTCAGCCCGAAGATGACAAAGAATAAGGTTCGTACGACGAATGCTGTCTCTGCTGTAATCGTGTGGAGTTCGTGGTAGATTTGATGCGCTCTTTCATAGTTCAGCCATTTGGAAATCCGACCCCGAAAGAACAACTTCATATTGGCAATGACCAAACCGAAAATCAAAATGATGATCAACGAAGAAAGGTGCATTTTTTTGCCTAATGCGTAGAGCAGCAGTAAAACAGCAATCAATAAAAACAGCTTTACCTGACTTTTAATATTCTGAAAAATTAAAATAATCGCATAGCTCGCTATCAGTGAAATCGCTACCGTCAAAAGAAAATTTCCTCCAAATCCCACTAAGCCCGAGTCTTCTGCGGGGTTGAGCTTACCGGTCAAAAAGTAGAAAAGCATAATTCCCAGAATATCTGAAAAGGTACTTTCATAGATGTGAAACTCTTTTTTCTGCTTTTTTAATCCGGAAACACTTGGAATAATTATGGCGCTGGATAGAATTGAAAGCGGCGTTGCATAAAGCCACGCAGACTGCATGGTCATCTCAGGGATATAATAATAAAGGATACTCGCTGCAGCCCATGTTGATGCAAATAGTCCAATCAGGGCAATTGCCATTGACTTCAAGATTGGCAATAACTTTTCTCGCTTGAGCTCCAGTTCCAACGCAGCCTCCAGCACGATCATGATCAAACCCACAATTCCCAATACTTCGAGAATAGGGAAGAAATCTACCGATTCAGAAGTAAAATAGTTCAGTGCGTATTGGAGCATCAATCCCAATGCTATCAGCATCAAAACTGCCGGGACATTGGTCTTCTTTGACAGTCCGTTGAAGAGAAAAGATAAAATAATGATCACAGAAAACTCAATGATCAGGTTATAGGAAGAAATGAGTTCCATCAGCTATTAAATTTTTCAGTTTGATTGGTCAGAATTTCCTGTGAGTGAAGAAAGTTTGTAAAATCTTCATTTTGTGTGCCTTTGACTAAGGTATAGTGAAGTAAATAGGTGTCATTTTGGCCTAAACTTTTCAAATTTAGAGTTTGACCTAATGCCAATACTGGATGATTAAATATCAAATTTAAAATCATTTCTCCATTATGTAATGTTTTAAGATAGATAACCCGTTGCTGTACATTGGTTTGATTCGAAATTAAAGTGAACCCTACCTTATCAAAAGAAGTGTACCAGACCCAGCGTTCGCCTTGGTCTGTACCCAATACCATCCCTAGCGTTGAAATCCGATTTATCCTACCTTTAATTTTCCCTGCTTTTACCAGTGTACCAGCTACAATCATCGGACTAGCCCTAATAAAAAGACCTGAGATGTAATTCCGTATTTGATTCAGGGAAAAAGCTCCGATTAAAACAGCTAGCAGCCCATGTGTCAAGGCATCCAAGCTTATAAAAGCACCAATGCAAATCAACCAAGCTGTAGGCTTATAAAACAACCTGATTTTTTTAATGAATGTAAAATACCTGTCGTTGATACGACGTTTCTTGAGTTGTCTCAAAATGAGAAAAATACAAAACGACAGGATGAGATAAATCGTAAACACGATTAAAATCAAGGTCAATAGATCATTCCAGTTGTTCATATCAAAAGCCAATTAGGCGAGTAATTCGCGGTATTTAAGAATAGAGTAGATGTCCTGTCTTACGGTATTTTTCACAATCAAAGCTCCACTTGCGTCCCTGTCCAAAATGCCAATATTTATCATTTTTCGGATGGCGGGTTTGAATTCCAGTTCGAATCTGTCCGTAAATAGATTTTTTAATTCCAGATCTGTGCAGAATCCAAACAAGAGACAATTTTTAAGAATCAGCAATTCGGTTGTCGTTAGGAAATCATTCAAATGAGTTTCCTTTTCTGTAAATCGAATCGAGGCATCTGGCTCGATATCTGTACAAAAGATCCAAGATTGGAGAACTGCTCCAATATTGTAATCATACTTCTTGCTGAGCCAGGCAATTTTTTTTCTCAAGTCTACCTCATTCATTGTGGTGCCCTTCTTCTCAAAGATCGGCCGATGAGAAGCTCCATGTCTTAGCATAATAGCCTTATAGATCTCCTCAAATGAGCCTGTATTAATATCTATCAAATTGGTAAATCCAAGAGAAAAAGGAATTCGTGTATCAAGGTGAATTCGAAGTGAGTTGGTAATCCCTATAATTACAAAAGCTTTCGAAGCATTTGAGGTGATAAAATCAATAAGCGCAGTTGCATTAGCGATTAAGGAGTGATTGGAATCGCGCCAAAGGTGGAGGTCGTCAATTACCAAAATCGGTTTGGTATTGCTAATGGAACGTTTGATAAAAGAAAATGCATCCACGAGATTTTTGGTGGTTTTGTATTTTCTCCCTTCAATGGTCAAATTGGTATTTGGACTTAAGAAATGAACCTCATTGGATTGGAATAAATGAGTACCGAATTCCAATAAAGTTGATTTGCCGCTAAGTGGGTCGCCAATTACCGCCAGCGATCGGTTTTGACCTTTGTTCCAATAGGTGACAATTTTCTCAAGTTCTGATTCGTATTTTGTTCTTTTGACCAGAAAAAGGTCTCCAATAAAATTTTTATTCAAAAACAAGGAATGGTAATGATCTGGTGTTTCTTTTCCATTTCGGGTTTCCAGAATTTCAAGTGCTGTTCCCAGTTTCTGGTGAGGAGTCTTTTCCTTGACTTCTTTTACCTGTCTGCCGAGGCTATCAAATAGCTGCTTAATTAACACTTTTAATTTCCCAAAATTCCCTGGCTTATCTCCCGTAAAGCGGGCAAAATTTGTCTGTAAGGGGACTTTGAGGTATTCTTCCGTTTGGTATATTTCGGTGACTTTGAATTTACTTGTCACTTGCTTGTCAATATGGCTGACCATGACTTTGCTCTTTGCTATGGTTTCCCTTTGTTCGTAAACTATGGATTTTAGAGAAGCTATTTCTCCATAAAAGCCTGAGGTATTCTGGATCTTTTTGGCAGCACGAAGACTGTTTTTTACTTGCGAGGCGACATTCAACAGATGCGAAAAAGTCGCCTCTTCATTGTCCCAAAGATCTATCATGTAGGGTAGGATTTCGTAATCCATCCATTTTTGGACGGACTTCTTAAAATCTACTCTTCTGTGAATTAGATAGCCAGCTTTACTTGCAATAGGAAAAGTAAGAAGGGGTAACTTATTTATCATTTCCTCCAAGGTACGCATACTGGTTTCGGACCGAATTTCCTGTCTGATTGCTAAATTGACTAATTCCTCAAAGCTTGCGATTACTTGATCCAATCCTTCTTTTTGGTCTAATTCTTCCAGTTTTTTCAAACATTCTGTGACTTTTATTGCAAACAGCTCATTTGCCTTCATTACAGTACTTTGCATCAGAATCATCAAATCTTGGATTTGTAGATAGCTCGCAACGGTCTGGCCGAGTGTATTGTCACTGAGATCAATCTCCTTTAATTGCGCGATAATAGTGACTAACTGCTCTTGATAAAGCATCCATGGATTTACCAGATGCTTCACAGACTCAAGTTTCCTGTTTAGGACTTCAGCTTTGGAAAGCATAGTCTCCTGCTCTTTTTGGAAATAGCTAAGGCACTGCTCAAATTCAGTAGAAACCAATTCCCTGCAATCCTCGAAATGGCTTTTGAACTCTTCCTCAGTTATAAGTTTCTCAGAATGACGAAGTTTGGCTATGCTCAACTGGAGTAGTACGTCTCGGCAAAGAAGAGCCAACGTTTTGATTCGGTCTGGATAAGAAAAATGTACTAAATAAATATCAGGATTAGTTACCGTAGCATTTGCTTCCAGACCATTGAAAGCCTCTTCACCCACTTTTAGGTAACTAGAAAAAAGTTTTGGTCCCTGTGCTAGCAAGTAGCTATAGAAGTCAGAAGCAATGGTTTGATTGCTGATTTCAGAATTGAACCTTTGGAAATTATTTAAAATCTGATCTACCCAGGCTGTTGGTTTGGGGATTTGGATCTCACTCGAGGCATTATTTTCGGCCATAGTTGGTAAATAGGTACTCAAAGAAAATGAAAAACAGCATTAGAACAGTGTTTTTCTGGTATTCTTCGCACATAAAATTTTTGAATGCAGCGTATGGCTCGGAATTTTAATTCCTTTGGGGATTAATCATGATGTGTGCCCGATGTGTGCCCGGATCCATGATCCAAGGCATTCCCGGTGCATAAGATTTGAGTGGTAGTCCAGTAGACTCGGAAGTAGCCCATGGGACATAGACTACATAGCGTAAGTAAGCGGCCTTGACCTCACCGGTTTTGGGATTATAGTTTTCATCCTCTGCTGTAAATACGAAAAGAGTGGCACCATTTTTTGGTAGTTCAAGCTTACCGCTTTTCCCTTCAGCTTCTCTGGCGTCAAAAATCTCTTGGAATGATTTCCCTTCTTTTTTCAATTGGCGGCCGCGCTCCATAAATGGTTCTGCACTCGAATTGTAACAAGCGACGCTGAATCCTTTGCCTGATGGATCATCTGTGATACAGATCATATCATTTGTCCCTTTGCGGAGTGTTGTCCACTCACCTAGTGAGTTGTATCCATAGATCATTGCACCTTCCTTCTTTTCATCTGGTGCAGCCATCAAGGCAGTTCTGATTTGAATGGCTGATGGTGGTGTTTCTTGAGCAAATACTGGTAGTGCAAAAAAAAGGAAGAGCGGGTAAGCGAAGATATTTTTCATGGCTTTGGGTATTGATATTAATTTAATGATTTCCGACCAGATTAGAGAACTCAGAAGGCTCTAATGCCAGTGAATAAATAGAATTTGAAGGTGGAGAAATTAATATATGATGGAAACAGGGAGATCTGTTTTTCTGGCAAAACTTCTTGATTAATCCTTTTCCGAAATTTTTGACTAGATTTTCTTATCCCCTCATTTCATACTTCCAGACGCTTTATCATCACTTTAAAGGTCCTCTTCTCTAAGAGAACAGCCAATTGTCTTTAAAGCTGGGACAGCATCACAAATGATATTAAACATACTGATGACTGGAATATTCAAGATCATCTTGGCTACTTCTAAGATTACAGCTTCCAAGGCTTTTACGATGATTGTAACCAGGGGGTTAGCACTTACTTTTCCTTCCCAACACGTAGGCTTGTAGCGTACAGTTTTCGATACACTGAGCAAAGAAATAAGTCATTGAGACACTAATGTGAATTCTTAGTTCTACACCGTAAAACACAACCCTAGATACAGCCTAAATTATATTTCCTATCTAGTGGAAACTGTGATAATAGCTGCAAGGATGAAAATCAAAATGGCGTTAGTTTTTCGAAACAGGTATCCCAAAGTTCAACCGATTGTGTGCTGTATGTTAGTTATTGAATATTTTGAGGTCATTGAAGTGATCTGTCATAGCTTCGATATCATCCGAGATTTTTTCGTCCGTTATTTTGTAATAGTCATGATTGACTTGTTTATCTGTTTTGGCTACAATCTTAAAATCTGATAGATACGGTCTTAAAAAATCTATCCGAAATTCAACGATTTAGATCATGGGTTCAAATGCTTTGAAATCATGGGATTGACTTTCCACATCCGAATTTTTGAGCAAAGTCAGGTTTGGTCGATCTCTAGTTGCTCCTCACAGAGATCTTCGATGGTAACTTCATCTTGATTAGTCGCGACTGCCGAGTATTCAAGTTTCTCGCTCCAATATTTTCAAGAGAATAGTGGGGCGGATGTTATTACAATTTTGATTTTTAGTGTACTTTTTATCGGATTTTGATTTTGTTATTTTCGAGTAACAGCCAAAGGATTGCGTTGGGAATAAGGATTACTTTTCCCATACCGGCTGATTTGTACTTCCTTTTTTTTGAACAATATAAGTCTCCAACTACTGAATCGGGGTGTTTTGAAATTCAAAAAGTCGTTTTTTAAGCTGTAAACGATTCTACCAATGCTAGTAATCACTGAAAAGCACTCCCCATTTCGAGAGATTAATTCCCAAAGTTTTGTTTGAAAAGCCTTGGTGAATGCCCTATTCTAATCAAAGGGCTGATTTGGAATTGATGAAGCTAGTTTATCAGAATGTCTTGCGCTCGGAACAACTATTGCAACCATCTAACTAATCACAGAATACAGATACAATTAGTATAATCAACTAACTAATCACAAAATATAGACATAATGAAAAATAAGAAAGAAGAATTCGATTTGACCGAAGAAGATTTACAAGCCTTAGGAGCAAAAAAGAAAAACTTGCGAAACGATGATGGAGATGATGAAATGCTCCGAAATAGAAAGCGGCCACCTGACTTTGCAGCAGACGATCTTGACATACCGGGTGTAGAGCTCGATGATGACCAAGAACTAAAGGGTTCTGAAGACGAGGAAAACAATCATTATAGCTTGGGAACCGACCATAATGAGGACGTGGATAAAAGGTAATTCAGTATTTTTGAAAATATTTGTGTTTAACCACGAAGGGCACAAAGGTTCTGCTTAGGAACATAAAGCAACTAGCAGATTTGGTTCAAGTCTACAGACTTGGACCAATTTTTTATCTCGAAGTCAATTAACCACTAAGGGCGCAAAGGTTTTGCGAAGCAACACAAATCAAACTTATAAGATCACACTGGTTCAAGCCTCACATTGATTCTTCTGACTTGCCCCAATTTCTTTTGTATGACTGTTCGTTCTGTCACGCGTTTCGACCAAAAATAGAATCCTGTTTTGGAATCGGGACTAAATCCCACTTTTTAAAAGGATTAATGGGAGATTTGGCAAAGAAAGTCAGCATTAAAATTGGCAATGTGAATGACTTCGAAAAGTCATACTCTTTTGGCGAAAAACTATGTAAGTCTAATTGATCCAAACCAATTCAGGTATTTCCTTTTTTTTAAAACCCAAATCACAGGCTCGTTTTTAGTTGATAGCAGAACCAAAATGATCACTGACTACGAAGAAACTCCCGAAAATCATCTGTGTTGAAGTTGCTCATTCCTTCTTGGTAAAATACGATTTTCCCTTCTGGGTTAATTACCAAAGTCGTTGGTATGGATTCGCTTTGGAGGGAGGGATTAAGCCCAAAACTCGCATGCGCTGTAGGGAATGACCAGCTCTTCCCTTCTATAAATTTGCGGCTTTTTTCGAGTTCATTATCCAAGCCAACCAAAAGGAATTCAATATTCGGTTCAGTTTGCAGGGACTTGTACAATTCAGAAATATGGGGCATCTCTGCCCGACAAGGTCCACACCAAGAAGCCCAAAGGTTAATAAAAAGTGTCTTTCCCCGGTAAGATTCTAAGTCTATTTCTCTTCCCTCAAAATCCAGAAATCTTCCTTGGTAATCAAAATCAAGCTCAGTGAGATCAACTCGCGCTAATTTTGGGGTAACCAGTCCAGTATACAAAAAGGCAGATTGAATTGCACCCTGAATCACAGGAAGCATGCCTGTAAAATACAATAGCGCAAGTAAACTGAGAATCCAGCCCCAGGATTTAAATTCTTTTTTCCAGTTCATAATTGTTGCAGGAAGACTATTGTATAAAGTACAAAGTCAGGATTTATGAATAAGTACTGTGTTCGGTTTAAGACAAGTAAATTAAATTTTCAGACATAATAATAAACTGGGAGGGTGATTTCAAATCTTGCAATCCGCCACGGCAGACAACTTCTTCCAATTTTAGATGGCACAAATTTACCCTCACATTTTCAAAGTCTTAGTGACATCAGGCACATTTATAATTTTGTGAGTCAAAAGGAGCCTTAACTTGCGTTTCAATTTCAAACTTTAGTATCCATGAATTACGAGTTACAGATTGCCCAAGAATTACAAATTCGTCCAAATCAAGTCAAAGCCACACTAGAGTTACTGGATGGTGGAGGCAGCGTTCCTTTTATCTCCCGCTATCGGAAGGAAGCCACCGGTGAGTTGGATGAAGTACAAGTGGCTGCTATTCGTGATCGGGTAGAGCAGCTTAGAGACTTGGACAAGCGTAAGGAAGCAATCCTTAAATCAATTCAGGAGCAGGGAAAATTAACTCCGGAATTAGAACAGAAAGTGAAGTCTGCGGAGACAATGTCTAAGCTGGAGGATATTTATCTTCCCTATAAGCCAAAGCGTCGCACCAAAGGAATGATTGCTCGTGAGAAAGGGCTGGAACCGCTGGCGGAATTAATTTTTTCTCAAAAATCCATCAATCTTCAAGATGAGGCAGGCAACTACCTGGATTCCGAAAAGGAAGTAAACTCAACAGAGGAGGCACTGCAAGGGGCTCGGGATATTATTGCTGAGTGGGTGAATGAAAATGCCGAAGTCCGTGAAAAAATGCGGAAACTATTCCTAAACGATGGGAATTTCTCATCCAGAGTAATTCCTGGAAAAGAGGCAGAGGCCATCAAATACAAAGATTACTTCGAATGGTCTGAGCCGATCAAAACCACTCCTTCGCATCGCGTTCTAGCCATGCGGAGAGGGGAGAAGGAGCTGTTTCTAATGCTTGATTCGCTGCCTGACGAGGCTTCTGCGATCTACTTAGTGGAAAAAGAGATTCTGGAAGATTCTACCAATAGTTCAGTGGATCAAGTCAGAATAGCAATTAAGGATACATACAAACGGCTCCTCAAGCCAAGCATGGAGACAGAAGTCCGATTGCTTACCAAGAAAAAAGCGGACGAAGAAGCCATCAAAGTATTTACCGAAAATCTCAAGCAACTTCTGCTGGGCGCACCATTAGGCGAAAAGTCTGTGATGGCAATCGATCCCGGGTTCAGATCAGGTTGTAAATTAGTCTGTTTAGGTCCTCAGGGACAATTCTTGCACTATGAAGCTATTTATCCGCATGAGCCGCAACGCAGATCGGCAGAGGCTGGAATGACTGTAAAAGGGCTGGCAGAAAAGTTTGATGTCCAAGCCATCGCCATCGGCAATGGTACTGCTGGCCGTGAGACTGAAGCTTTCGTCAAGAAACTGGGGCTTCCAAAGTCTATAATTATTACCATGGTAAATGAGGCGGGAGCTTCTATTTATTCCGCCTCAGAGGTGGCAAGAGATGAATTCCCCGATTTGGATCTGACCGTAAGAGGGGCAATATCCATCGGAAGGAGATTGATGGATCCCTTGGCGGAGTTAGTGAAAATCGATCCAAAATCAATTGGAGTAGGTCAATACCAACACGATGTAGATCAGAATGCCTTGAAAAATGCGCTTGATGATACCGTAATGTCCGCAGTGAATGGCGTAGGGGTGGAGGTCAACCTAGCCTCCAAGCAGCTGCTTACTTATGTGTCTGGCTTAGGGCCAACTTTGGCACAGAATATTATTGATTTCAGGAATGAGAATGGGCCTTTCAAGAGCCGTGCACAACTAAAAAAAGTACCTCGATTGGGTGATAAAGCCTTTGAGCAAGCTGCTGGATTTTTACGGATCAGCCATGCCAAGCAATTGCTGGATCGATCCGCAGTGCATCCCGAGCGCTATGAAGTAGTCGCTCAAATGGCCAAAGATGTCGACGCAACGGTAGCCGAGTTGATGGGCTCTGATGAATTAAGGAATCGAATCAATCTGAAGAAATACGTTTCGGACACTGTAGGCTTACCCACACTTCAGGATATCTTGGCCGAGTTGGCTAAGCCGGGCAGAGATCCACGTGCAAACTTCGAGGTTTTTGCTTTCGAGGAAAGCGTGAATAGCATGTCGGATTTGAAAGTAGGGATGAAGCTACCGGGAGTGGTGACGAATATCACGGCCTTTGGAGCTTTTGTGGATGTGGGTGTTCATCAGGATGGACTAGTTCACCTGAGTCACTTGGCAGATCGATTTGTAAAGGATCCAAATGAGGTCGTTTCTGTCAATCTGAAAGTGGAAGTAACTGTAATGGAGGTAGATATTCCCCGCAAGCGAATTGGTTTGAGTATGAAAGCAGATCCTTTTGCAGCGCGTGGAAAAAGTCAGGTGAAGCCAGCTCCTGCCAAAGTTCAGAAACAAGATGAACCGAAAGGCTCTATGGCTGATAAGTTGGCTGCCTTGAAAGGAAAGTTTGGAGGGTAAGGTGTTTAACTGCAAAGGGCAGGAAGGATTCTCAGATAAGGCGCGAAGAGTATAAGTTTAACCGGAAAGAGCACCAACAAGACGCTGAGCGATTATACTCTTTTGATATTGCCTTGTTTGCCTCCGTGATTGTCCACAGTCCTGACTTTTCTGTCGCTATAGCTAGTGTCTTCGCTGACTGGCCTAATAAAAAGAAATGTGGTTGAAGACACTCACATCGACAGTGAGACTCACGTAGGCGGAGCGCTCACAAAATAACCCTCCAAGGGTTTCAAAGCCTTGGAGGGTTGTTTGTTTCGTGAGCTGGTTTAGAAGGAATGTCTCTCTAATCGAACCTATTTCTGGGTTTGCCTTCTGCGCATGGGAGAGATTGGTGCTTTCCATATAAACCTTGTCTGGCTTTTGCTGCAATGAAATTCCCTTGCCTCCGGCAATCAAGAAATTGAGTAATCTCGCCTTTTCCAATTGTCTGAGCCATTCGTAGACCGAATCGCGACCGGTTTCTATTTTACCTTCGATCGAGGATACATTGGGTTTGAAAGGGACAGACTCATCCCATACGCCAAGTAATTTCTTGATTTTTTAGGCCGTACCGGCATTATAATCTGCAGTAAACGCCAAATTCGAATCTATTGCTGTATTGATGAACTGCTGGAGGAAAACTCGAATTGTCTCTGGGTTTGACTCTATGATTGATTGGCAGATATCCGTGCTTTATATAGTCCTTGGAATGCTGGAAGTGGTTGTAGCAGTGATACGATTTCGCGGGTGATTTCGAAATGAGAACTTTGAATATCGCTCAGCGAGAAAGGAGCAGAATCCTGCTATCTAGTCAAATTCAACTATTCACGAAATGACATTCCCAGCAATTCATACGTGATCACTCGGCTACTCAAATCGGATTCCCCTAGGTAAGTATCCAAAGCTGAAGACGATGAAAATACCACTTTCAAATCTGGAAATGAATGGTAAATATTTTTGAGTTCACGAGACCAATTTGGGTATTTATAGACTTTGCTAATGAACAAGAATCGGCCGCCGTTCTCATAAAAAATAGCCGCGGTTTCGACCAAATTATGCATGTAAAACTACTGGTGATCAGTAGAAAAGTAAAGCGCCTCGTTCAATTGCCCTTTAATTCCACACTTGATTTGCTGGAGTATCGGGGTGGTTTTGCCCGAACCTCTCAGGTCCTTGATGGCAAGCATCCGTTGATTCCAATCAATTTCTGTAAAGAGATATCGAAACAAATTATCATCAATCTGGCACAATAGATTTTGGAAGTTTGAAAATAAAATATACATTTTTGTCGAATCTGTGCTACAAATACGAGTAATGCCTGTTGAATAAAAATGATAAAAATCGAAACAGTAATGATTGCTTTACAAGGTTTATCAAGGGCTCATAGTATGCTTTTTCTCAACTTGAGTCAGACGTTCCTCACTTTTAGCAATTATAAATTTGGTATGGATTCCTAATTCTATCAGATAATGTTCTTTCTCAACACTATACGATCAGCCATTATTGCTGGCCTCATTCTTGGAATTCAAAATTTCAAATAGACCATTCCAGTATGAGCGTTACAGTTAATCACCTAGAAAAAATTTGTATTGATATCTGTATGAGTTGCTTGGAAGCCTGTGCCAGATGTGCCATTGAGTATAAGAAAATGACCGGGATGGAGGTTTGGATTAAAAACTGCGAGGTATGCATTCAAGCCTGCGAAAATTGTATCGAGGCTTGCAAAATTAATTCCCACAATATGAAAGATATTCTGGAAGAATGTATTTCTGCCTGTAAAAAGTGTGCTGAAGGATGTGAGAAGTATGATCACGACCGCTGTTAAGTTTGTGCTCAAGCGTGCAGTGAATGCGTAGAAGTTTGTGAGAATCTAGTCGAATCGCTCTAATTTATTTTCAAAAATGATGAAACTATTCGAAAATCTTCTTGGGAAAAAAATTATCAATGTCAATCGTATTGTTTTATCTTATTTTTAAAGTTAGATCTTAATTTTCAAGATTGAGTGCCTTCAAGTGGGGAATGGCACTCAATCATTTTTTGTTTTCATTATCTGAATCGACCATTTCATTGTAATCATCAATATCCATCCCTTTGCTGAATCTTCTTAGATTATAAGAGAAGCTCAGCATGAAATATCTACTGAGTACATTGGTTTCTGTATCCTCGATGTAGATATCAGTCACATCTCTTCGGACATTGGCATTTTGTCCCAAAAGGTCATAAACATTCAAGGAGATCTCACCGCGCTGATTTTTGAAGATTTTCTTTCCAACACTCATATTCATCAAAAGAAAATTATTGTCAAATCCTGCAGAAAGCCCAGAATTGACTTGGTGATTTAAGTCTAGTCGGTAAATCAAACCTTCCCAAATAATCCAGCTCAAGTTCAACCGTGTACGCTGATTAAAGAACTTATTGTCAAGCGCAGGATTCAGTGTATTGTTGATATTATTCCAAGAAAAACGAGTAGATACATTGAAGTCAATTTTGTCACTGATGTTGCTGCTTATCGAAATACCGGTGCTGATTCGATTCGAATTATTAAAACTCAACTGACTATTGACTTGCCCTGGCCGCTTGTTGTAGCTCAAACCTCCATAGACATTCATATTGGATTTGATAAAGCCCAAAGGCATTCCATAACTCACCCAAGATCTGAAGTCCTGAAATCCATCTAGGTTCACTGGTCGGAAAAGTTGCGATCCTTTTTCTAAGATAATTCCGCCTGGAAGTTCTGTAGGTTCTTCTGCGATAAATGAGCTATTGGCTATCGTGTTAGCGACGATTCGAGATTGGGCAAAAACAAACCAAGATTGATCGGTCTCCGGATTTCTACTTCTTAATCGTAATCGAATTCGGTTAGAATAAGACTGGTTCAAATTTGGGTTTCCAGTACGTAATTGTAATGGGTTTAAATTATCGATTGCTGTCTGTAATTGCTGTACGGAAGGAGCGTCTACATCCGTATCGTAGTCGATTTCCATATTAGTAAACTCAGAAAATTGAAAGTCGAAGCGAACTGTTGGCAGGAAGCTTTTAAAGGTTCGGGCTAATTCGAATGGTGCAGGAAAAATTTGACTATTATCTAATTTCGCATGTTGGAATTCTCCCTCTACCTGAAACTGTAATTTTTCCAGTTTGTATTGATACCCAAGTTCTATCTCTTGGGTCAGGTATTTACTTCCAAAGGAATTACTCAAAGCAGTATCTAATTCCAACTTATCCAAGTCTTCACTTTGAATATCAAAAGTCAACTGATCTGAATCATTGACTCGATTTCCGATTTCATATTCAAGTTCCAATTGCCCATTTTTTCCGACAGGTTCGGTATAGGAAATTCCAGTTTCCCAAGAAGTCCCATTTCGGTTCCGAGTGATTTGCTGATTGATGATTTCTAATCGTTCCGTAGGTTGGAAAAAGGTGTTTTCAGCGCTTCGAATAGCATTGTCTCGATTCCAACTGTTCGCAGTGCTCAGTCTTAGGGTTAAGCTTCGGCCTTCCTTGTCAAACTTATGTCCATAATATAGCCTGTTGAAAATGTCGTAATCCTTATTATTGGCCATCCGGGTATTTTCAGTTCGATTCAAAGGGCCCGCTAGATTTACACTTTCTCCGATAAATGCAGAGTTCTCCTTATCAAATGCTGCCGAGAACCTTGGTCTAAAAATGATTCTGTTTTTCTCATTGATTTGGTATTCTAGTCGCATATCAAATCGGTGATCCTGATTTGTGCGGGTCTCCCGACTAGTTTCAAAATAGGTTTGACCTTCCTGCGAGCTCGTGACAAATTCCCTGTAGAGCGACTCAATCCCGACATTTTTACGATTTCTGAAAAGATAGCTACTTGAGATTTTCACTTTTTCTCCCCATTCATCGGAGAAGTTCAGTCCTAGAATATTGGTGTCCACCACCCCATTTTGTGGATTAGAGTTGTCTTGGGCATTTGGATCGCTGGAGAAGTCTAGCAAGTTGATATTATTTGTCAAGCCTGTGAAAGTGATTCGCTGATCTTCGTTGAAGGCATTGACACTCGCCCCGACGAGGTAGCGTTCATCAGATCCGTAGCCACCGGTTATTCTTCCAAATTGACCTTTTCTACGGTTGGGCTTGGTGATGATATTAATCGTTTTCTGGCGGTTTCCATCATCAAACCCACTCAATAAGGCCTGATCACTTTTTTGATCAAAGATCTCGATGCTTAAGATCACTTCAGCGGGTAGGTTTTGCAAAGCCGTCTTCACATCTCCTCCGAAGAAGGGTTTACCATCCACTAAAATTTGAGTGATATTTTCTCCCTGAGCCTGAAGTGCTCCGTCCACCATCAGTACTCCCGGGAGTTTTTCTACCAAAACCTGCGCACTGGCATCCCCCATAGTCTTGAAAGCATCGGCATTATAGAGCGTAGTATCACTTTTCTGTGTGCCAGTGGCCATTCTTGCGCTGATGGTCACCTCACCGAGATCTGTAGCAGTCTCACGAATCATTACATTTCCGAGATCAAGGTCCCCATGCAGCTGAATGTTTCGAAAGAGATCTTCAAATCCTAAATACTGTACTTTCATCAGGTATTCACCTTCCTTAATATTATCCAGAGTAAAATTCCCATCAAGATCTGAAATCATCCCATCGACCTGAATCGAATCAGAAAAATTCAATAATAAGATGGTGGCATTCGGGATACTTTCCTTCGACCTTGCGTTCATGACTTTCCCTTTGATGGAATAGTTTTGAGTCCATGCGGTAAGAAAAGAACTAAAGAAAAGAAAAAGTATAAAACAGTATTTCATTAGGATTGATAGGTCTAGTCACCTTTGAGTCTGACGTCTATTTTCAGAATTTTTACCTTCCAATAGGACAAATTAACAGGTAATTATCGTCGTTTCGAAGCGGAATAGGCTAAGCGGTCGATAGTAGCATTGAAAAGGAGTTATGCTATGTTAAGCGATTAATGAAAAAATCAGATTTCTGTTAATTAAGCTCATTAGTAGATATATTTTTTATAAAAGTCTGAAATTGTGGATTAAGGCTTATTTTTTTGTTTTCTGATAAATGCTGTGCTAGCATTGTTAATTTTTAGCACCGAGTAATGTTTATTTAAACAACATTTATATATTGAATCACCTAAATAGAAAGGATATGGAAACTCAAGAGAAAATCACCATCACAACCAAGACTTTGGCTTCAGGAAATTATCAAGTTAAATTTTTTATTGAAGATGAATCCAAACCTCAGTATGGTTACTTGCTGGTCAATGAACCCAAACCGGTTGGAGAGATTATCCAAGAGATTAAGAATCGTATGAAGCGAAGAAAGCAGACTTTGTTTGATTTGAATCCTTTATTTTCAATCCCTGCTACACCAAAGGATCATAACTTCTATTTGTTTTCAACATGAACTGCCTCGCTTCAAACCTTCGATTTTTGCGAAAGCAGAAGGCTATTACCTAAAATAATCTTGCAGATCAATTGGACGTACAGCGAATACGATGAGCTCTGCCTACGAGGATGGTCTGCTCCGAACCGAAACTCGCCACCTTACAAAAGCTCTGTGGGACCTTTGAACTTGAGCTGGAATAATCAATGGAGCATGATATTGAAAACAAGGACAGGTACGCAATGCAAAAACGTGGGATCAATATCCTCACCATCGCTACGGATAAAGATGATAAAGAGAATATCACGCTAGTCGGACACAAAGCCTCGGCAGGCTACCTCAACGGATTCGCTGATCCGGAGTATGTGGGGCAGTTACCATAGTTTAACTTACCAGATCTCCCCAAACAATTCACTTATCGTGCTTTTGAGCTTGCGAGGGATTCGATGTCACCTTTGATTCCTGGCACCATCGTAATTGGTTCCTATATCGATCAGCTGAATCAAATCAAAAGTGGAAGGACTTATAGTTTGATTACTCAGACTGAAGGAATCGTTTACAAGCGTGTTTTTAATTATTTAGCAGATAATGGAAAGCTGTTTTTAGTGTCGGACAATGAACATTATAAGCCTTATGAAGTCCGTGGAGAAAATGTATTGGAAGTCTGGGAGGCCAAGGCTTTTATCAGTACTGATTTTCCAAATCCAGGGGTCAAGAAAAAAGCACTAAGCTTGGAAGACTTAGGGGATATGATCAAGGATATTCAGGCCGATATTCGACGAATTAAGGATTAATTTCTTCTCAATGAATCGGTCGAACCAATCGGTTCCATTTTCCCTTCTCAAGAGTTTCTGCCATTAGCAGTTACGGGGAGAAATTCACCATACGAGTCAAATTGACTATTTTAATAATTTGAAAAAGTTGATTTCTCTCAATGATCCCAGTTTCGGACCTTAGGTTTGTGTCGTTGATATTTCATTTAAGAAATTGATTTTCGTCAGGATACTGACTTATCATGAGGGTTCTTGCCCTTTGTCCTTTGGAATACAAAATCCAACTAAGCTGAATATTTAAGGTTTGGACAGCATGGGTTTAATTTAGTTAGTTATCGAAAAATTTTTCTTTACCGACTATGATTTGAGTTGCCAGTCCAATTATGGTCTCATCAACTATGAAATATTCTTCAGGTGGTAATCCGATTGGGATCAGGTCTACAAAAATCCCTGAAACATGTAGCTAATTTTTATGTATAGCTTCAATTACACCCGTAGCCTAATTTCTTACGAATTTTAACCGCATGGTTTTAGTTCAGTCAAAAACAGATCCGAAGGATTGAAACAATTTATACTTGTCCTCCGAGGTAGAACCCTAGGTTCTGATAGCTATATGGGAAAGGAGTAAAGCTTATAAAACAAGAAATTAACCCTCAACGGGCAGAACGTGACAGTTTCTCCTTCCGCGATAGCAATCGGTACAGGGCTGTTGGGCAGTAATTTATTCGCTACCCTGCACTGCGTACAGTGTTCCACCTTGGCAGGCAGGTATGAATGGTTTAGCTCCTCCAGAGCCACTTAAAGATCCGGTTTTGAATTCTTAATTAAAATCGAGTTTCACTAAATTTTATACCGCTTTCATCGCCTTACTGGTGCCATAGCGGATAATCATAATGATTTTTAGTGTATGTCTACAATTGCATCAGTAAAAATCAAAAAGTAGCTTACGATATGGTAAACACTAGCATTACTGATACTTCTTCCGTTGGCTATCGGAACGTCATCGCCTTAGCCCACTGTGGCGGGCCTGCCTCGCTGTGGCGGGCCTGACTGACAGTTGAGCAATGAAAATTAGCTTAGTGGCATAATTGCGGATAATCACGGATAATCACATTAATTTTTTAGCTCAAAAGATCTTCGAATCCAGAGCGAATCTTTCCAACCGCATCAAAAGAGTCATCGATGTTTTCCACGCCCTTGCCCAGCTCATGCCAGAAGCCATCTCCACAATTGATATAACCGCCACGCTTTTTACCGGGTTCTTCTTTGGCAATATCATAATGGTAGTCTGGTGTAAAAATCAGTTTCATCAGTTGAATTGTATAATCCCAATTCAAATTCCGAGTTTCTGTGCCTTCTGTAAAGAGCACTTCCCGATTACTAAACTTCACCGTGATGGAGCAATCCTTAGCGGCATCATTCTCGACCAGTCGGTAATTAATCGTCAGGGGTAATTCTTTTTTGTTTGTTTCGTAAATGGCCTGAATCAGATCTTGAGACAATATGAGCCAAGCTTCTTGATCAGCTGGAACTTTAATTTTTCCCATTTTCCCAGCTTCGATTGGAGTCAGCGTGATTCCTGCTTCATTTAATGATTTTCCACTCCATTTTGCAGCTTGATAAGCTTTGAAGAAAACACCATTCCAAACCGTATCAATCGCCCCTTTAAAGCTATAATCATCATTTAAGGTGAAGCCCTCATCATAGATTTCATCTTCGGTTAGATCCTCCCGATCAGTATAATGCATCTCCAAGGACACTTGGAAAGGATTAGAATCAAGATCTAACTGGAGGCGAAAAACGTGACTGTGAGGTGCCGGAACGATGCCCGAATCGTATTCGATCACTAATCCAGTGAGCGTATTGCTGTTGGTATTCATTTGATTTACTTTCCGCAAAAATAGTTTTTTTGCTTCAATTAATGCACAAATCGAATTTTGACCGGATAGAAAATGAACTACCGCAGGGTGATTTCTATTAAGACTGGCTTATTATTTACTACAAATTTGCATCTTAAAAAGCTAGGTGGACCAAAGTATAAAGCTGGGTTATTCGAAAACCCGTAGCTGCTTTTAGGCAATCCGACACTGTTTTTTTTGAATATGCCATCCTCATCTTCATCATGAAATACGGAGACTGCATAATTTCCTGGCGGTAAACCTTTGATGGTAGTCTGGGCTGAAGAGTTCTTGACAGGGATACTGAGTACCTCTAAGGCTTTTTTCGGTTCTCCTGGAAATCCTTCAGCTTGATTGAAAATCAAAATTCGGATGATTCCAGAATCAGTTTTAGTATGGTTAATGACCAATTTGATTTCACCACTTTTCATTTGACCTAAACTTGAAAAAGCAAAAAGAAATAGCATGCAGATGATTTTCATAAGTCATATATTTTTTAATCGGTCAAGTTTACCAGTTGCAGTTCGTTGAAATCTTTTTTTGAACACGATTTCCTTTGGAACTTCAAATCGATCCAAGCTTGATTTCAAACTATCCTTCAGATCTTTTGCCTTTTTTTCATTTGATGATTCTATTTCTAAAAAAAGTATTAATCGCTGTCCGAGCTTATCGTCTCGAATACTACCGAAAAAGAACGAAACATCAGGGAAAAATTCATGAATTAGTATTTCTGCTTTTTGCTCGATGAGTTCAGGATGGAGCTTTACTCCACCGGAATTGATGACAAAATCTGCTCTTCCCATCCATCGGAATTCATTTTCTGAGACGAGCTCTACTTCATCATTGGTCTGGATAGGATCTGGCCCAGACATCGCAGACCTGACCCAAAGCAATTGATTCGCGTTGATTCCTATCTGGACACCCGGTAGCGCCTGATAGATTAACTCCTTTTCGGTGATCTCTGCGAGTGCTATGTGCGAGGCGGTCTCAGTCATCCCAAATGTCTGATAGGCATTTATTTTTTTGCTGACCAGTTGTTTCTGGAGTTTTTGGTTTGTAGGAGCTCCGCCAATGATTAGATTCTGGATAGGCTTTAGCAAATCAGTGGTCCTTGGATCTTCCAATACAGCTGCCACTTGCAATGGGACCATGGCAACAAAATCAAATTCAGTCATAAAAACTGATTCTGAAAATGGATTGGTACGAGGAGCAACTAATTCAATCTCACAGTTCCAAACCATCGCGCGAACCAACATCATCTTTCCTGCGATGTATGCCGGATTGAGGCAGCACAGCAAATTCCAATCAGCCGAAGCCTTGAGAAAACTTCCCGTAGCTTCTGCGCTGGCAATCATCTGACTTCGACGGATGCTCAGCTGCTTGGGGCTGCCAGTCGAGCCTGAAGTCTCTTGGATAAAAGTCTCCTCACCAGAAAGCCAAGCGTCACAAAATGAAAAAGCTGCCCGAGCAAAATCAGGCATATTTCCCCCAGCGTTTTGAAAATCTTGAGCTTGAGAATAAATACGGTCGTGGTAACGAAGCTGGAACATTGGAATGCTAAAGTCTAAATCCTTTTTCAAAGGTACTAGTAGATCAACAAATTTCAGATAGGGCTGTTATCTTGCCAAAAATTACAACATATCCTCAAATCAAGAATTATGAACTGGATAACTGCCAAGGAATACGAAGATATCACCTACAAAAAATGTAATGGAGTCGCTCGAATAGCGTTCAACCGACCAGAAATCAGAAATGCATTTCGTCCAAAAACCACGTCAGAACTCTATGACGCATTCTATGATGCGCAAGAAGACACTTCGATTGGGGTCGTTCTTTTGAGTGGCGAAGGCCCATCCAAAAAGGATGGGGGCTGGGCGTTTTGCTCCGGCGGTGATCAAAAGGCTCGAGGCGATCAAGGGTATGTAGGAGAGGATGGCTATCATCGGTTGAATATCTTGGAAGTTCAGCGGCTCATTCGATTCATGCCGAAAGTGGTGATTGCTGTAGTTCCAGGTTGGGCAGTTGGTGGAGGACATAGTCTTCATGTGGTCTGCGATTTGACGCTGGCAAGTGAGGAGCATGCGATCTTCAAACAGACGGATGCAGATGTAAGCAGTTTCGATGGAGGTTATGGTTCGGCTTATTTGGCAAAAATGGTAGGTCAGAAAAAGGCGCGTGAAATTTTCTTTTTGGGAAGAAACTACTCTGCCAAGGAAGCCTATGAAATGGGAATGGTGAATGCTGTAATCCCGCATGCTGCACTCGAGTCAACTGCCTACGAGTGGGCTCAGGAGATTTTGGCCAAATCCCCAACTTCAATTAAGATGTTGAAATTTGCGATGAATCTGACTGATGACGGATTGGTGGGTCAGCAGGTTTTTGCCGGGGAAGCCACAAGATTGGCTTACGGAACTGAAGAAGCAAAAGAGGGCAGGAATGCATTTTTAGAAAAGCGCAAGCCGGATTTTGGTAAGAATAAGTGGATACCTTAAGAGTAGCTAGTATCGAGATTTAAGTATCAAGATTTTTAGAGCGAAGAAATAATAGCTATGAAGAAAAAGATTAAGTGATCGTACCTGAATAAAGTTGTCACATTTTGTTGGGGTTTGCAAATCCAAACAAGATGAAAAACAGCTATGAAATTAAGCAAAAGCGATCCTTCAGTGAGTCGCTA
>Ga0222647_1000355_pt1 | contig 22337 bp, 18 predicted proteins | sample AntAcemetagen333_FD_179864 | JGI IMG/M metagenome (GOLD analysis project Ga0222647, IMG submission 179864) | Saline water microbial communities from Ace Lake, Antarctica - #333 | ecosystem: Environmental > Aquatic > Non-marine Saline and Alkaline > Saline | place: Antarctica: Ace Lake...
ACTTCGTACACCGGACATACAATACACCAACAGTTTTTTATCTTGTGGAATTTCTTGAAATCTTTCAGACAAGTCATGTAGCGGAATATGTAGCCCATTAATGTGAAAATCATCGCGCTCCAGCTGCGTTCTTACATCAAGTAAGTTGAATTGCGCTGTTTGCTTCTCGTACTCTTGAAAACTTATTTCATTTGTGGCAGCTGAAATTCCACAGAACTCCTGATAATCATTCGCTAAGGAAGTAATGGAAATGGATGTGTTCCTTTCGAACGAGAAGATCCTTTGTTTCATGGTAAGCACACTAAAAATAAATAGCTTACCAGATAAAACAGTGCCTAAATTCAGTACTATTTTCAGTACCTCAGCTGCCTGAAGACTTCCAATAATTCCCGGTAAAACACCGAGCACACCAATTTCAGAACAACTAGGCACTTCATTTGGCAACGGCGATGAAGGAAACAAACATCTATACGTAGGACCATTTTGATAGTTGAATACGGAAACCTGTCCATCAAATTTAAAAATGGAACCAAAAACAACCGGTTTATTAGACAATACGGCCGCATCACTTATTAAATATCGAGTTGGAAAATTGTCAGTTCCATCAACAATAGCATCGTAATCTTTGAACAAGTCAAGCGCATTGTCCTTTGTAAGTCTCGTCTTGTACACATTGAATGTAATGTACGGATTCAGTAATTGTAATCGTTGGACAACACTTTCTGCTTTACTCTTTCCAATATCTTGATGGGAAAAAAGAACTTGCCGCTGAAGATTAGACTGATCGACAGTATCATCATCAACAACACCGATTGTACCAATACCAGCAGCCGATAAGTATTGAAGAACTGGACAACCAAGCCCACCAGCACCAATGACTAGAATTTTGGCTTCCTTCAATTTCAACTGTCCCTCCAATCCAATATCTTCAAGAATTAGGTGTCTGTTGTATTGCTTTTTCTCATCTGCTGATAAGTTCATCTTATACCGATTCGTTGTAGCTTTTATCCCAATCTTTCCAAACGACTTCATAGCCCTGTGACTTAATCATTTGCTGTATTTCTGCTGTATTTCTCTCGTCAGAAATTTCAAACTGTTCCAATGACTGCGGATCAACAGAGTATCCTCCTGGATTCGTTTTTGACTCAGCGCTAATGGACGTTATTCCAAGATTGATTATGTTATTTCTGAAATTATTGTTTTCCCGCGTGGACATGGATAGTTCAACATCCTCATCCATTATACGATAGGCGCAGATTAATTGAACTAAATCAGCGTCTGTCATTTCCACTTTTGGTTGAACTTCTCCTTGATGCGGTCGCAATCGTGGAAAAGAAATAGAGTACTTCGTTCTCCAATAATTCTTCTGCAAATACTTTAAATGCAAAGCGGTATAAAAGCTATCTACTCTCCAGTCTTCCAACCCAAACAAAGCACCTATTCCAATTTTGTGAATTCCCGCTTTGCCTAATCTGTCCGGAGTATCCAAGCGATAATCAAAGTTGGACTTTTTCCCTTTTGGATGATGTATTTTATAAGTTGACTTATGATAGGTTTCTTGATATACTAACACAGCGTACAGTCCTTCGTCAATCAAGGTTTCGTATTCTTCTTGGTCCAATGGCTGAACTTCAATACTTATATTAGAGAAGTGCTCCCGGATTAATTTGATAGCATTCTTTAGATAAGGAACCCCAACGGTTCTGTTTGCCTCTCCAGTCACGAGAAGAATGTGATCATAGCCCAACTTTTTGATGTGTTGTACTTCTTGTAAAATTTCAGCGTCAGAAAGTGTTTTTCTTAAGATTTTATTGGTCATACTGAAACCACAATACGTGCAAATATTCTGACATTCATTTGATAAGTACATTGGAATATACATCTGAATTGTATTGCCAAACCGTTTCTTAGTAAGTGCATTACTGCGTTGAGCCATTTGCTCGATAAAAGGCTTTGCCGCTGGAGAAATTAACACTTTAAAATCGTCTAATGTAATCTTTTCTTTGGACAAGACAGCCTGAACATCTGCTGTAGAAAAGGCATAAATTTCTTCTTTGAGTGAATCCCAATCGTATTGCTCAAAAGTATCTTTAAAATTATTCATTCAAGAAAGAGGTTAAGGGACTACTTGCTTCTGCGTATCGTCTTACTGGAGCTAATTTTGCGATATACGCCATTCTTCCAGCTTCTACGGCCATTTTGAATGCAATGGCCATTTGTATCGGATTCTGAGAAACAGCGATTGCAGTATTTACTAGAACAGCGTCTACTCCTAATTCCATGGCGTAAGCTGCGTGGGATGGAGCGCCAATTCCGGCGTCAATGATGACAGGCACATTACTTTGCTCAATAATTATTTCTAAGAATTCCTTTGTTATAATTCCTTTATTACTCCCAATAGGAGCTCCAAGAGGCATCACACATTGTACTCCAACCTCTTCTAATCTTTTGCATAGAACGGGATCAGCATGAATGTATGGCATTACCACAAATCCTTTCTTTACAAGCTCTTCAGCTGCTGCCAGTGTTTCTATCGGATCAGGAAGTAAATATTTTGGGTCTGGATGAATTTCTAGCTTAATCCAATTCGTTCCAAGTGCTTCTCGTGCCAACTCAGCTGCAAAAATGGCTTCTTTAGCTGTTCTAACTCCTGAGGTATTTGGTAATAGACTGATATGGCTATGGTTCAAATGAATTAGAATATCATCTGATTCATTATTGATTTCGACTCTTTTCAGAGCCACAGTGACCAATTCACTTTCGGAAGCAATAATCGCATCGCGCATTTGATGTGAACTGCTGAACTTTCCGGTTCCAATAAACAATCTAGAACTAAATATTTTATCTGCTATTTTAAGTTTGTCTGTCATGCTATTTATTTTGATTGGGTATCCAAACTTGTTCATTTGAAGACGGAGCTTGCAATTGCGCCCTAAATAAACCAATGTTACTGAAGTCCTTGGTTATTTCTCCGGAAGCTGCGATACCATAAACACCAGTTCCCAGAATTTCAGGGACATCATGTAGTGTTATTCCGCCAACGGCAATTATAGGAGTTTCTGCTTTTAACTCCTCTAAAATGTTCCGGTAACCCTTATAACCAATGATTGGACTCAAATTATATTTAGTCTTCGTAAAACGAAAAGGACCTAATCCAATATAATCTACTTTTTCAGCAATAAGAGCTTCGCAATCTTGTAATGTATTTGCCGTTCCGCCCACGATATAGTATTCACCTAAATATTTTTTTGCGACGGTTGGACTCGAATCATTCTTACCCAAATGCACACCATCGGCTTTAACTTCCTTAGCTATTTTATAGTAATCATTAATAATCAATTGCGCATGAAAATGAGTGGTAATTTCTCTTGCTTCTTCTGCAGCTTTTAGCACTTGCTCGGGACTTAAATCCTTTAAGCGCAATTGAACCAATTCAGCTCCGTATGTGCAAGCCTTCTGGATATTTTCCAGATGCTCTTTTGGAGTTTTCCCTTGTGATATATAATGTAATTTTGATAACTGCACCAGTTTAGTAGTATAAGGATTGTCGATGTATAGCACTGTTTAGCCAACTAGGCAGACCTATTTATAGAAATGAAATAATCACGCATTGTTTTAAAGTCTCGAATAGGAGAAGAGCTATTCCAAATCCCACCTAAAACACCAACTCCTTTGAATCCTAATTTTGTGAATTTTTCAAGGTTAATCGTGGAGACACCCCCCATTCCGACAATGAATTTGTTGATCTGGGTTACGTCGAATTCTCTTCCTTGGTATCCTTGTTTAGAAATTGAATTGAAAATTGGACTGAGCAGGTGGTAATCAAATTCAAAGTCACACTTAGTAATGTCTTCAGGTTCATGAAAAGAGCTACTTATCGTTTTACCACACATGCTTAATCCTCTGAAGTACTCACTTGGTACAGCTAAACAAGCTATTCTTTCTTGTTCTCGAAAATGGATTCCTTTTAAGCTGTATCGATTAATCAGTTCATGAAATGAATGCAAAACAATTCTAGTGTGGTATTTTAAATCAATCTGATCGATATATGCGCAGTATTCCTCACATGTTTTTGCAGGCTTTCGTAAGTGAAAACAATCTAAACCAGCCTCGAAAAGCTGATTTAGAAGTATTAATTCATTACTGATATCCTGTTCAGGAGCTATGAGTACCAACATATTTTAGAGATAAACTTTGGACCCTTTGTCCTTAAACTCTTGAGATTTTTCTTCCATTCCTTTTGCTATAACTTGGTTATCTACAATAATGTGTTGGGCAGCGAAGTCACGTACTTCTTGAGAGATCTTCATAGAACAGAACTTTGGTCCACACATGGAGCAGAAATGTGCAGTTTTGGCACCATCGGCAGGCAATGTTTCATCATGATATTCCAAAGCGCGTTCTGGATCCAGGCCAAGGTTGAATTGATCTTCCCAACGGAATTCAAAACGTGCCATACTCAACGCATTATCTCTATGTTGTGAACCCGGATGTCCTTTTGCTAGATCTGCGGCATGTGCAGCTAGCTTATAGGTCACAACACCTACGCGGACATCTTCTTTATTAGGCAATCCTAAGTGTTCTTTTGGAGTGACGTAGCACAACATTGCGCATCCAAACCAACCGATCATAGCGGCTCCAATTCCAGATGTAATATGATCGTATCCAGGAGCAATATCAGTAGTTAAGGGCCCGAGTGTATAGAATGGGGCTTCATCACAGACTTCTATTTGTCTCTCCATATTTTCCTTGATCATATGCATTGGAACGTGTCCCGGCCCTTCAATGAAACATTGAACTTCGTGTTTGCGGGATATTTGAGTCAATTCGCCCAATGTATCTAATTCGGCAAACTGTGCTTCATCGTTCGCATCAGCAATAGATCCCGGACGTAATCCATCTCCTAAAGAGAGCGCAACATCGTATTTCTTCAGGATCTCACATATATCTTCAAAGTGAGTGTACAGGAAGCTTTCCTTATGATGTGCAAGACACCATTTTGCCATGATTGAACCGCCTCGAGAGACAATTCCGGTTACTCTATTTGCCGTCATTGGAATGTAGCGCAATAAAACTCCCGCGTGAATTGTAAAGTAATCAACCCCTTGCTCTGCTTGCTCAATTAAGGTATCTCGGAAAATCTCCCAAGTTAAATCTTCAGCTGCACCATTTACTTTTTCTAAAGCCTGATATATTGGAACAGTTCCAACTGGTACTGGAGAATTGCGAACAATCCATTCACGGGTTTCATGAATGTTCTGTCCTGTTGATAGATCCATAATATTATCTGCACCCCAGCGACAGGCCCAGACCGCCTTTTCTACTTCTTCCTCAATAGAGGATGTCGTGGCAGAATTACCAATATTGGCATTTATTTTCACCAGAAAGTTTCGTCCTAGAATCATGGGCTCCGATTCAGGATGGTTGATATTACAAGGAATGACAGCACGTCCTCGTGCTACTTCTTCTCGGACAAATTCTGGCGTTATTTTATCTGGAATAGAAGCTCCAAAGTGCTCTCCTTTATGCTGCTTTCTTATTTCTTTCATTTCATCGATTCGTTGATTTTCACGAATAGCGATGTACTCCATTTCATGCGTAATAATTCCTTTTTTAGCGTAATGAAGCTGTGTGACATTCGCTCCATCTTTAGCACGTAATGGCTTGTTTTTTAACGAGAAGCGCATGTGATCTAGGCGCTCATCGTTTAGGCGCTTATTGCAATATTCTGAAGTGAATTCATTCAGTTGCTCAACATCACCTCTGTTTAAAATCCATTTTTCTCGAATTCTTTCAATTCCATGATGAACATTGATTTCCTTTTCTGGATCAGTATAAGGACCAGATGTATCATAAACCGTTACAGGTTTGTTAGGAGTTAATTTACCGGTCAATGAATCCTTCGTATCACTCAATAAAATCTCACGCATGGCAACCTTAATCTCTGGATGAATTTTACCGGATAAGTAGACCTTTTGTGAATTTGGAAAAGGATTTCTAGTAATCGTTCCTTCTTTTGGTGCTGTGTCTTTGTTTTTCATATTTACGAATAAAGCGTTTACTGATTTTTACAGGCAAGGATCATCCTCCTTGCGTAGCCTTAATGATTAAAATGGTGTCGTTTGGATTGAGATACTGTGTTTCCCACCTACCTTTAGGGACAATATTCTCGTTGATGGCTACTGCAATGCCATTGATTGAAGTACCCGTGTTTTGGAGCAATAAATGAATGGTTGTTTTCTCATCAACTTTCATTTCAGACTCATTTAGCATAACCTTGATCATCGCAAGTGGTTTGATATATACTGCTGAACCTAAAGGTGTAAATTGGTCTTTGAGACGTATGATTTTGACACACATACGATGAAAAGTGAGGGGCATATGAGCACCTTTAACTTTTCCCTTCGCCGGTACTAACCGAATCAGGTTCAAAGGGTATTATCTCAGTTCTTTGTAAAAGAACACCCCTAAAGTTTAAGCCATAAAGCTATGGAAAACGAACATCATTTCTACATCAATCCAATTTATTTACCAAAATAAAGGATGGACTCCAGTAAAAAAGTACACAAAACACACAACATTCAATATGTTTACCTTATTTCGAATTGCTGGCGTCCGACAAAATTTCGTTTTTGGAAATCAAGGGGCTTAGAAATGAGTATTTGGAAATTTCCACATACCTCCCTAGGTGATGTATCCCTGATAGTTCAAAAGGAAGGTAGTTTTCAGAGAGGTATTGAAATATTCATTTTGAACTAACTAGCTCATGTTTTTTCAGAGTTTTAGTTTTACTCGGATGCCAGTAATTTCGAATGATCTGTTTTTAGATTAATAAATTGATGGCTGGAGCTGTCGCTTAAACTCTAAAATATAAGGTTCTTCCCTGAGTTTAATGGAATAGCTATATTTGAAAAAAAGATGTTTACGGAGAATTTCTTCACAAGAATACTGGATTTAGAAGACGGATGGACAGTCGAATCTGTTGACACAGATTTTTCTAAAGCGGAAATTTCTATCCAAATAGTCTGTTTATTGGAGCAGCTGGAAGATACCCAGACGGGTAAACTTTGCAAAATTTACGATCATGCACCGGCACGTAAATGGAGGCATTTAGACACCATGCACTGTAAGACTTACATCCGATGTGAACTGCCTCGGATTATTACTTCTCAGGGTAAAGTAGAGACTGTTCAGCCCAACTGGGCCTCTGGGTACGAGCGGCACACCTTCCTGTTTGAACATGCGGTTGTTGACCTGCTAAAAGCGAGTAAAAATCAAACCAAAACAGCTCAACTGATGCGCTGTGGGTTCAATGTGGTAAATCGGATGCACCTGAGTACCACAAGAGGCATGGGGAGAAGAAACTACACCAAGCTGGTGTTTGATCAGTTAAGTATCGATGAAAACTCCTTTAAAAAGGGTCATCAGTACCTCACTGTCCTGAGCCATCCCGGATCTGGGTATGTACTTGATGTGGAAGAAGACCGAACCAAGGAGTCTTGTAAGTCATTATTTAACAGAATAGTAACAGAAACCCAGCTTGGGCAGGTTACCACAATCAGTACGGATATACGCCACGGCGCACAGGTGTGGCCGGCTTACATCAATTCAGCGCAGGAGCTGCTTCCCAATGCTGCAATCACGCACGATCGGTTTCAGCTGATCATGTATGGCAATAAGGCTATCGATCAAGTGCGTCGACGAGAAGTAAAGCAACATGACGAGTTGAAAAACACCCGCTATGCCCTCCTTAAGAATCCGGAAAACCTCAGCGAGAAACAGCAGATCAAGTTTGAGTCAATTATAGGTGCGAATTATGAAGTTAGCAAGGCTTGGCAGGTACGCGAAAACTTCAAAGAGCTATTCAGTTCAGAAAAGCTTTTCGCATGGACACGATATAACAAATGGACTGCCGACTCGAAGCGGAAAAATATAAAGGAAATAGATAACGTAGTAGATACAGTTAACAACCCTATTTCCAGAGTGGTAAATGCCTTGATACTGAACTTAAGCAATACAATGACTGAACGGCTAAATGGTAAAATTCAAGAACTTAAAGCAGTAGCAAAAGGCTATTGAACCTTCGCCAACTTTAGAAGTGCACTACTGTTTTTCCATGATGGTCTAGACCTATATCCCCACTAACTTAAGGGTAGAACCACGAAATTAGGAGAGAGAGTGAAACATGTTGCCAAAACATTTATCCCCACATGGAGCGAGACAGGTAAGATTTGGAGATCAAGTCAGCTTAAAAAGTCTGAAAAAATACAGTATTCAGTGGGGGATCGACTACAAAATTTATGCGGGAGATACAAAAGTCGATATTTGGGATGAATCTTTGGAAGTTAATACTTAGCTTATTCCCCCCCAAAGCGAAAGAACCGCTGATAGCCTAGTCAGATAAAATAAATGTGTTACCCTTAAAACCGAAAACCGCATAAAAAAATAATTTTGTCAAAACACTAATAACAGAAATATTTAATAAAATATGTATCCGCACTTGCAATAGTAAAAATCAACAAACAGCTTAATATATGGTAAACACTAGCATTGTTGGTACTTCTTCCGATAGTAATCGGAACATCATCTGTTCGCTGTGGCGGGCTTACTTGCTTGCTAATTAATCAAAGAAAATTAGGTTAGCAGCATAATTACGGATAATCACATAATAGCATTTATAATAGTTATCTAAACAAGTCTTTAAAATAAAATAGTACAATGAAAAAATTATTTTTAATCTGCTCACTGCTTTTATTCAGTATTTGTTGCTTTTCTCAGAGTCGATATATTTCGGAAACAACAAAAAAGGTAGTATTTACGAGAGATGGTGGAGTTTGTCAATGTTGCGGTACTTCTCAAATACTGGAATATGATCATATCACTCCATTTTCTTGTGGTGGTAGTAGCGCTGCATCAAATATTCAATTGCTTTGTCAAAAATGCAATCGAAGTAAGTCAAATAGTTGCTATTGTAAAGTACATGATAAACGAGTTGGTACTGATTGTTGTGCAAACAACGTAACCAAACAGTCATCAGCTACTTCGACACAATGTACAGGAACAACAAAGAAAGGTGCTAGATGTAAAAATAAGACAACCAGTACGAATGGCCGCTGTCATTTACACTGATAATTTATAGGTCAATTTGACGAGACATGAACAATACTATATTATTTGCAGTAGATTTGAATACGAAAGAAATAATCATTTCAAATTCTCCCAAAAGAAGTAATAAAATAAATTTTATAGAACGTATTAAATATCAGGATAGCAATATATTGTACGATGCTGTTGTTACGCTAACAAGTATTACCAATGCTGAAAATTTTGATAGTTCGATTTTCAGAGCAATGGATAAAGTCTGCCAGATGATCTATACTAAACACAAAGAAACCATATAGTTTGCTACTGTGGATTCAGTAGTAAAAGACACTGTAAGATGTACATACTAATTTGAAACACTGGTCAAGTAGATGGCTAGGAGACATAAATAAACTCATAGTGCATCTACGCCAAAGCGTGCGCAGTCTCATACAAACTCCCAAAAGCTTTCAGGGTCAAATTTGGTGTAGGATGATGTAGCGGACTGTAGTCTACGTTTTAAGGTAGATAGCGGATAGACTTAGATGCTTTTCTCCCCGAGTATGACAAAAAAATGGCGGTTTTCAAAATCGCACATTGATCCGCTGAGGGGGACCAAATACAGTAACTGACTAGGCTTATTCACCAATCTAATTATTTTTCAAGAGATTTAATAAATTCGTTCCTTCTTTCTTAACCATACGTAGATGGCCTTTGATCTAGTATGAATACTGGCGAAGGGGTAATTGCTTGCCCATCCTCACGAGACTTCTGCTAGCTTTTTCAACCTCTTTTCATGCCGCCACTGTGGATGATTTTTTTGTTGAGCTGCTTTAGCTTACAGTAAAGTGAACCCTAACAAATACCGCAACTGACTTACTTCACCCTACCCAACTTTCTGACAACAACTTCCTCGGGAAGTTTTCTCTTCGCTGGGTTTTGTCATAACAAAACATGCCGATAGCTATCGGTACACTTATTTGACTTAAGCACAGCCTATCCCCAAGATCGAGATTTCCTTCATACTTAAGAAAATTTTACCCGTTAGAATGATCAAATTTTTGACCTATATTCACCGTATCAGGTACATACAAAGTTTATAATAATTGAATGTTTCAAGCTACCCTGAAAATTCCTGTAAAATTTCAAGCTTGGTTATACTTGTACAGTTTAGTTCTAATCCGAACAACTACTCACATCCATCTGAGCCAAATGAGAAATGAAATACTTAATCTTATTTACAATACTCTTCAGTTGCACTCAAAAAGAGAAGTCAACATACGAGCCCATTATATGGACGGTGAATCTGAATGATTAAGCAAGTGAACTAATGTTCAATCTGCCAATATACTATACCACTGCTAACTCTTCAACTTACAATCAAGCATTCCAACTTCTGGATAGTGCATTGCGGATTGACCGTCACAATAGTATGATTTACGACAATAAACATCAAGCGTTAGTTAAGTTTGGACGCTTTGAAGAAGCAAAGGCTTCTTTACAAATGGCAACTGAAAACATTGGGAATTTCGCAGCAGGCTTTATGGCAATAGCATTCCTGGATGAACACTTGAATAATTCCATTAGTGTTAAACCCAATTACGAAAAGGCAACCCAACGATATGAAATCCGGAATCATTACTCCAACGAACAACAAGGCATACATAATTATTGCGAAATTGCCTTTGCAACACTATGCCTTGATAAGCCCATTGAGTCAAAAAGATCAATTAACTCCCTAATTACCAATTATCCCAATAACGAAAAAGTCGAGTATTACAATAGACTTTTGGCAACATTCAACAAGGCGGACTTTATTAAGGAACAGTTTGCCAAGCGCTAGCATAGTGTATGAAATCATGACTGGCCAGTAATAGACGTAGCTTTATCGCTTCTCACATAGCCCGTCCATACGCTGGATTAACTTACTATTTTAGAGAAATTTAATAAGCTAATCCTGCGAACTGACTATGTGGTAAACCAAAACTTTTGTACTTTTAGTGAGTCACAATTCATATAGGGACATTGATCTTTAATAAGACGGGCAAGAAACGACTAATACTACTGACCGTTTTTTCGGTGATTCTAATCCTGAGTAATAGCTATTCAGGTTATATCAATGTATTTACCGAAGGGCTAACCAAATCATATTTGTTTCAGACTGAAAAAATGGAATTTGAATTTTGGACCATGCCTTCAAAAGGAAGAGATATTGAAATGATGGAGAAACAATTTTTGAGTTTTAAAGAGAACAACCCAGCATATTCAAATCTTATTTTAAACAGGACTTTTAGAAGAAACCTACTAAAATTTTGAAATTGGTATAACTATTTGACTAATGAACAATATGACTATGAGTTCCAAAAAGAAATCAATCAAGCATTTAATAAACCTCTTTAAATGAGTCCAATTGAATATATATTTATCAAAAAAAGTCCAAATTTAAAAGAACCAAGCTTTGATCATCCAAAAAGAAGTATCGCTTTTAAACAATTTTCCAATAAGTGACTAGTATACTCAAAACTGCTCAAACGATAGCGTTCAGAATAACCAAAATATATATAAAGGATACGGAGACTTAATTTGTGAATTCAGACCGAAACTTTGCTGACTCAATTTACAAAGTAGCAGCTAACTATTAAAAATATAAGTTTCCCGCCTTATACAGTAAATAGAGTATTCACTGATCCACAAAAGTTTAGTGTCAATTACAAGCCCCGCTAAATAATTGATTTTACATTTAATACTAACTGAATTATAGACAATATATAAAATTACATTCAGTGCAAACTCGAGATCAATTTTCGCTATCCTATTTGCTGTATACTAAACGTTATGCTTCATTGTAACAACCCAAATGATAAAGTTCTTTATAAAAGTATGCTATGACTTAGTGAAAAAAATAAAACTGGAATGTGTTTCAAATATACCCTCGGTAAGATTGAGCTTATTACCATTGGTATATTGATCATGAACGCTATAAATATTTGGAATAAAATAAAAATAGTTCTACCCTTAGGTTAGTGGAATATATAGCTGATAACACCAAAAAGTATTACTATACAGTTCTCAGATACCAGCTATATGACCCATAGCTATCTAATCACAAGATTATTTCACATATCAACAAATTTCTCTTGACTAGCCTTCATTAAATTCATGTTAGAACCTAAAGGGTAAACACAATATATAATTTATTGCTATTTTTGATCACTTTACAAATCCAAAAAACTATTTGGGACTACTACAATTCTGAATCCACAGTTAGTTTCATAAACCACAGTATAAACCAATAAAAAATGAAAAAGAGTCTAATTTTTGCCTTACTCATCCTTTTAGCTTTTGGATGCAAAGAGGAAACTTCAAAAGAGAATACATCAGAAATAGTTTCAATTGATGCAGTTTTTGACCAGTATTATAAATTCAAGGATCGTATAAATCCGATTGAAGCAACAAAAGGAGGTAATTATGAATACAATGATTTCATAGCGAATTACATATCTGATGCTTATCAAAAAGATTTAAAAGAGAATTATACTCACTTCTTGAATAGGTTAAATGAGTTGGATACTAAAGAACTATCAGAAGCTGACCTTTTAAGCATGAAGGTTATGAAATGGGATTGTGAGGTAAAGTTAGAAGGTTTAAATAATTCTATTGTGACAATGGCATCTCCTAGTTATAATTTACCTAGTTTTGAGTTGATGCCATTGTTTCAGATACAATCACTGCATTTATATGTTGCTCAATTGGCAGCAGGAGGAAGTGTTCAGCCCTTTGATACAGTGGAAGATTATGACAATTGGTTGAAAAGAGTAGCTGATTACCTTACTTTTCTAGATACATCGATTTCAATGATGAAAGAAGGAATATCTAAAAATATTGTGCTACCGACAGTACTTGCTGAAAAAATAATCCCTCAACTGGATGAATTCATCACGAATCCAGTTAATGACCATTTATTTTACAAGCCAATAATATCAATGCCTGAGAGTATTAATGAGCAAAATAAAAAGCGAATTTCTGCTGAATATAGCACTATGATAACTACTGAGTTGAAGCCCAAGTATACTGAGCTTAAGCAATTTTTGGTTAATGAGTATTTGCCAGCTTGTAGAGAAACTTCAGGGATTGGAGTTTTGCCAAATGGAAAAGAAACTTACAATTATCTTATTAAACTACATACAACCACAACCATGACCGCTGATGAGATTCATGAACTGGGAAAAAGTGAAGTAGCGCGTATTTTAATTGAGATGGAGGATGCAAAAAATAAAATAGGATTCAAAGGTGATATAAAAGCATTTTTTGAGTTTATCCGTAATAGTCCGGAGCAAATGCCTTTTACTGATCCACAACAAGTAATTGATAATTTTAATAGCATTAAGGAAAGAATTAATGAGACCTTGAATCAGGTTTTTGAATTGAAACCCAAGGCAGATTTTGTGGTGAGACGTACAGAAGCATTTCGTGAAGCTTCGGCAAGCGCTGAATATGTTCCGGGAACCAAAGACGCTTCACGATCGGGAATTTTTTATGTACCAATTCCTGATGTAAGGAAGTATAATAAATATTCAGATGAAGCACTATTTCTACATGAAGCCGTTCCGGGCCACCATTATCAATTATCCCTACAACAAGAAAATACAGAATTACCAGAGTTTTTGCATCCAGAAAGCATGGGAGTCTTTGTTGAAGGCTGGGCTTTATACGCAGAATCCTTAGGTACTGAACTTGGTCTTTACGAAGACCCCATTCAATATTTTGGAATGCTAAGTATGGAAATGCATCGTGCTATTCGTTTGGTAGTTGATACTGGAATACACAGTAAAGGATGGACACGTGAAGAAGCTATTCAATATTCATTGGATAACGAAGCAGAATCTGAAGAATCGGTTATTGCTGAAATTGAGCGTTATATGGCAACTCCAGGTCAAGCATTATCCTATAAAATTGGTCAGTTAAAAATCAGAGAATTACGAACTAGAGCCGAAACCAAACTAGGCAGTAGGTTTAGCATTAGAGAGTTTCACAATCAAGTGCTAAATTCCGGAAGTTTACCTTTAGTATTGCTAGAAGAAAAAATTGATAATTGGATTAATTCACAAATTTAGATAAACTCCGGTGCTACTAGTCATACATATAAATTCAATGTGATTATCTACAATGATACGAGTAAACTAATTTTTTTACTTAACTGGCGGACCGATGATGTTCGGATTACCATCGGAAGAAGTACCGGTGATACTAGTATTTACCATATATTAATTCATATCTGCCTTTTACTGATGCAATGGCAGCTATACATAAACAACAATCTAAATTTCTCAGTATGGAAGGCTTAATAATGAATTACCCCCTCACAACTAATACTATTCTTGAGTATGGTAATAACGTTTATCATCATAAAAAAATCATAACCTATCTACCAGATGGAACGCGGCATGAGTATCTCTTTGGTGATATGTATAAACGATGTAAAAAATTAGCCAATGCCTTGACTCAAAAATTAGGAATCACCAAAGGTGATATGGTAGGTACTTTTGCATGGAATCATGGTCCGCATGTAGAATTATACTATGGGATTTCAGGTATCGGAGCTATTTGTCATACGATCAATATTAGGTTATCAAGCCAACAAACAGAATATATAATCAATAATTCTGAAGACAAAGTTATTTTTGTGGACGCTACTCTTGTTCCTCTTTTAGAACGAATTGCCCCACTACTCGAAACAGTTGAGTATTATGTGTTACTGAATGCACCTAAAGATTTTACAACGACTTTACCAAACACAGTACACTATGAAGATTTACTGGCAAATCAACCCGACGTTTTTGAGTGGCCGGCTCTTAATGAAAATGATGCAAGTGCCATGTGCTATACAAGCGGAACAACTGGCTTGCCAAAAGGCGTCCTTTACTCGCATCGGTCAACGTTTTTACACGCGTCAACAATTATTTCACCAAATGCGGCAAATTTAGGTAATAGAGATACTGTTTTATTAATTGTACCACAGTTTCATGTCATGGCCTGGGGTTTCCCTTATGTATGCCTCTTATCTGGATCAAACATGGTGCTTCCCTCTTCTAATCTACAGCCAGAAGCACTTATCAAAATCATGATAGCAGAGAAAGTTAATAAGGCGAATGGAGTTCCTACTATTTGGCTAGGTGTTTATCATGAATTGAAAAAAAACCCCCCAAGCGAAAAATTAGTGCTTGAAGAATATCTTGTTGGCGGCTCAGCAGTTCCCAAGAGTCTTATTGAAGGCTTAGAAAAGGATTTTGGAATAAAAGGTGTCCAAGCTTGGGGTATGACAGAAACATCCCCACTTGGCACAGTAAGTCGAATACAGCCAAAACATGACCATTTATCCGCTAACGAAAAACTTAACATTCGCGCAAAACAAGGTATTGCCTTTCCTGGTGTGGAATTACGGATTGTAACAGATGATGGAGCTTTGGCCCTCACAGACGGTAAAACCATGGGAGAATTACAGATAAAAGGAGCGTGGACTGTAAGCTCTTATTTCAAAACGAATAATTCTGAAAGTTTTACTGAAGATGGTTGGTTTAAAACAGGGGATGTGAGCACCATCGATGCAGATGGCTATATGGAGATTAAGGATAGAACCAAAGACCTTATAAAAAGTGGCGGCGAATGGATCTCCAGTGTAGCTCTGGAATCTGCTTTAATGGCGCATCCTAAAATTAAAGAAGTTGCTGTAATTGCGATACCGGATGACAAATGGGTAGAAAAACCTTTGGCATCAATAGTCTTGATGAATCATGAGGATAAAATTTCCGATGAGGAATTAATTGAATTTTTATCGAGAGACTTTGTGAAATATCAGATCCCAAAAGACTACGTCTACATCAACGAAGTACCCAAAACAAGCGTTGGCAAATTTGATAAAAAAGAGATCAGAAGACTTTTTGCCGAAGGAAAACTTACTTAAGTAGAATAGCTGAGCTTGGAAAAATAAAATGCCAGCAGCGGTTAAAGATACTTACTGGTCTACGCCAATTCTTAAAGTCCATGATGATATTTAGCTTATAAGGTTGGAATTTGGCGCTAACACGAATAAACCTCATAGCCCAAGCGTTAGAACTAATCTATTTATGCATCCCTCTGACGGCACTACTAGTAAACAAAACATGAGCTACAAATCTATATTAATACTATCGACACTCCTGCTGACTTGGTCTTGCACGCCTTCGCCGGAAGAAATCGTTGATTTAAATCTTCAAAATTGGATTCATGGTTCTGAAGACTGTGAAGAAAATATTGACCCACCAATTCAGGTAGTTCAGTATACTAGTAATACTTGGATTTTGCGTCAAAACAAATGCACCAATTACGAAGCACCTTTTATGTTTTTATTTATCGGTGATGACAAAGCGTTACTAATGGATACTGGCGCCACTGAAGAACAAGATATCTTCCCACTGTATGAAACAGTAAAAAAAATAATTTATGAGTGGGAAGAAAAAAATGGAGCAGTTGAATTAATAGTAGCACATACCCATAAGCATGGTGATCACTATGCAGCAGATGGACAGTTCGAAGAAAAGGTCAACACAACGATCGTTGGTTTGGAAGTTGAAGCTGTAAAGCGGTTTTTTAATATATCCGATTGGCCCAACGAAATTGTAAATTTTGAATTAGGCAATCGTATGATGAAAATCATTCCAATTCCTGGACATCAAGCAGCTTCAATTGCTGTCTATGATGCATCAACTAAAATTCTTTTGACAGGAGACACCTTTTATCCAGGTAGATTATATGTGAAAGATTGGGATGCTTTTAAGAAGAGCATTCAACAACTTGCTGAATTCACAAAACATCATGAAATCTCCTATATCCTTGGAAACCATATTGAGATGACCAAAAGTCCTGGAGTAGATTATCCAATCGAAACTACTTATCAACCGAATGAACATCGACTTCCATTAAGTGTTAATAAATTGAGTGAACTTTCAGATGTGCTAGACGAACTTGGAAATATTCCTACAAGAGCAGTCCATGATAGTTTCATTATTTTTCCAGTCGACTGAATAAAAACTGGCTTTAGCACATTCAAAAAAGTAAGTTCTACTTCCACTGTATCCACTTGTAACTACCTTTCGTCGTAGCAAGCTCCTAAGACTGTTAACTCCATACTTAAATTAATCGTACCTTGGCAGATTAATTTCTCCCAACCCAATTGAGGGGCTCGCTTACCATTGCAAATGGACATCAAAAAGCCCCAACAAAAGATTACATATGTCCAAATTACCAGTAGCCTATAAGTTCCTTGATTTATCGGATTATGGAAGACCAAGTGCTAGATACATTGCCAACTCATTAAAAGAAACTTGGGTAACTCCAATACACATTACTTCTTGGTTTATTATCTCCGGACTATTAGCTATTTGCTGTATACTGATGAAGTTTTATGCTGCTGCCGCCTTTTTTCTGATCCTTAAATCCATCTTGGATGCCGCAGATGGCGAGCTTTCCAGACTGAAAAACACCCCTTCTTATATCGGAAGATACTACGACTCGATAGCTGACATTATCTTAAATTTTTTATTCTTTCTCGCTTTCTGGCATATTTCCGATGGTAAAATCGGGTACATGCTTCTCGCTTTTATAGGTGTCCAACTTCAAGGCACTCTGTACAATTACTATTATGTCATCCTTAGAAATACAGTAAATGGGGACCTGACAAGTCGGATCTTCGAAGATGTTGCGCCGATTGCAATGAAGGGTGAAAAGCAAAGTACAGTCAATAAGTTCTACAAAGTATATGACTTGCTCTACATCTCATTTGACAAAACAATCTATTACCTAGATCGTAATGCCATGAATAGTGAGCCATTCCCTAGTTGGTTTATGACGATGCTTTCAACTTTTGGGCTCGGTTTTCAGCTACTGATTATGGCTATCATGTTGGCATTACATTTAGAAGTTTATGTCATCCCATTTTTCATAGGGTATTCCTCTTTGATTTTGGTTTTTGTAGCTATCCGAAAAATCGTTTTGAAAGTTTCTTAATTATCCCGAGATCACCTTTGCAACAACTTAAGTCTCATTCATATTCATTCTGGAAAAGAGAAAGAATAATACTTACTTGGCAATTCTTGAATTAAAGAATGACTAGTCGGTTTGGGTTCAACTCCTGAAACCGTTGATTTTTTGAGACAAGGATATGGAATTCAGGCTTTTTTGAAACCAGTAGGAACAAATAGTTGCTACAGTAGCTCGTGTAATCATACTGTTTTTTTAGGTGCATCCGCATACTTTCAACTAGTCAAATTTTAAACTGATTTGATTTAATTATTCCCCTTCTAAATCCATCGAAACAGGCTCTTACCCTCCGCTGCAACGAGGGGAATTAGATCCAAATCCAAATCAGGATTTCGTCTTTGATAAGCAGGTACCTTTATGAAAACAGACCTGTAATAGTTAAAAGAAGCCAACCTATTTGGACCCTTTTTCAGAACCCAAAAAAATAATCTTTCTCAATAGAACTTCACTAATTCGATTTCTGATTTACGCCTTTTGAAGTCGGAACTCCTCAAATTATAGGTTACAGCTATGGAAGATAAGTATCGATAAATGTTCCGAGTTGGTCCCCTGATAGTAAGTCGATTTCTTTTGTCACTAATCCTAAACTTTAGGGAAAAATATGTGCTAAAGATCCATCGCAGGCTAAGAACTGATGTAGTTTGTTGACATTAATTCTGAAGAAGATTCGCTGACAATTTGAAAATTAAGACTAGTTTGGGAATTCCTAACCGGATATAAAAATGAACAGACTTTACCTTGCACTTTTTCTGATTTTATCCTTTTCCTGTATGGAGAAAAGAGCTCCGATTCCTACCAATGTCATCCTAATCCTCACTGATGATCAAGGCTTCGGCGATCTTCGAATTCATGGAAATGACTCCATAAATACTCCAGTGTTGGATCAATTAGCACGAGAATCAGCACGCTTTGATCGCTTCTATGTCAGCCCACTCTGCGCTCCGACTCGAGCAAGTATCTTAACAGGTCGCTACCATTTACGCACAAGGACTGTTTCAGTTTCGAATGGCTTGGAAACTATGGACGCAGCAGAGTATACACTGGCAGAACTTTTTAAAGACAACGACTACCAGACTGGGATTTTTGGCAAATGGCATAATGGGCAGCATTACCCCAATCACCCCCTAGTTCAGGGTTTTGATGAATTTACCGGCTTTCTAGCTGGTCATTGGTCCAATTATTTTGACACCCGCGTGGAGAAAAGTGGAAAGTTGTACGAGGCTGAGGGCTACCTTCCAGATGTGTTGACGGATGAAGCGATTGCCTTTATGGAGAAAAACAAAGCGCAGCCATTCTTCACTTACCTCGCCTACAATACGCCGCATAGCCCACACCAAGTTCCAGATAAATACTTTGATCGGTATAAAAAAATAGGACTTTCGGATGAGCTGGCAGCTATTTATGGAATGGTGAGCAATATCGACGCAAATGTAGGCCGACTACTGGCCAAGGTGAAGGAAATGGGTCTTGAAGAAAATACCCTTATTATCTTTCTAACTGATAACGGCCCGAATGGACAGCGATTCAATACTGGTATGAAAGGCATCAAAGGAAGTATCCATGAAGGAGGAGTTCGTGTTCCTTCCTTTTGGAAATTACCGGGAAAAATAGTCCCTGGAATGAAAGAAATCCCAGGTGCTCATATTGACATTCTACCTACGTTAGTTGATTTGTTAGGGTTGAATTTTGAAGAAAAGCTTCCTCTTGATGGAATTTCGTTGGCTCCAACACTTCGTGGAGAACAGCAGCAGGTTTCCAGATCGATCTTTTCGCATGTCGCATTTCTTGACAAGGTTTTAAATTCCCGACCGGGAGCAATCCGTAAAGACTCACTGCTATTGGCACTTTTGCCAAATGGCGTTGAATTGTATGATCTGAAAAATGATCCTGGGCAGCAATACGACCTCGCCTCGATTTTATCTGATCAGACAGTTTCACTTACGGGTGAATATGAAGCTTGGTGGCAAGAGGTCACCAAGGGAATAGAGATGAATCGATCAATCCCCATCTCGAATCAAAGTCCACAAATCGTACTTGCAGGTTATGAAGCGACATTTTCAGGTGAAATTAAATTCTTTGAAGGTCATGGCTGGGCGCAGGATTGGTTGACCAATTGGAAAACTACCGCTGACAGTATTTACTGGGAATTGAATATATTGGATCCCGGCCGATACAAAGTCTTCTTGGAATATACAGCTGAAGATGATCAAGTAGGGTCTGACTTATTACTTCGAATTGGGAATTCAGAAATTCCTTTCAAAATAATTGAAGCCTTTCAAGGAAAAATCATCCCAAGTCCTGACCGCGTACCACGGAGAGAAGCTCCTGAAAAAATATGGAAAACTATCCCAATCGGTACCCTTGATCTAAAAGAAGGAAAAGACAGGTTGATATTGAAGACACAGAAAATGGCTCCAAGAGGAATTGGAGATATCTTTAGCATTAGGCTAATTCCAACAAAATAGAACTAATCAAAAATAGAAATGAAAAATACCAAGAACCTGACGCTGGATCCTGAGAATTGGGATGAAATCCGCGAGTTGGGACATCAGATGATTGACGATTTGGTTGATTATTGGAAAGGAATCCGAGAAGAACCTATCTGGAAGCCGATCCCTGAGGAGGTAAAGGCTACATTTAATTCACCAATCCCCAAGACTGGAAAAAGTCCAACTGAGGTATATCAGGAGTTCAAGGAGACTATTTTTGCATATAATAAAGGAAATACACATCCGAGATTTTTTGCCTGGATCCAAGGGACAGGAAATCCCATGGGAGTTTGGGGAGATCTGCTTGCGTCTGGGATGAATCCCAATGTAACGATAGGTGAACATGCACCCATGTATGTGGATCGGCAAGTGGTGAATTGGTGTAAAACAATGATGGGATTTCCTGAAGAATCGTCGGGAATGTTGGTGAGTGGTGGAAGTATGGCAAATATTACCGCACTGACGGTCGCTAGAAACTCCTTTAAAGCCCTGAATATTCGAAAAAAAGGACTTCATGAGGCTGCTGAAAAGCTCCTTATCTATTGCTCAGTGGAGACGCATAGTTGCATTGAGAAAGCCGTAGAAATAATTGGTCTTGGAACTGATTCCGTTCGGAAAATTGGAGTCAATGATCAATTTGAAATGATCCCCGAAGAACTAGAAGCTCAGATTCAAGCAGATTTGGAAGCTGGATTTAGTCCATTTTGTATTGTGGGCACTTCTGGTACGGTAAATACTGGCGCCATAGATCCTATGGATGAATTGCTGAAGCTTAGCCGAAAGTATCAACTTTGGTTTCATGTGGATGGAGCTTACGGTGCACTTTGCAAGTTGGATCCAATCTATTCAGACCGCTTAAAAGCCATCGAAGAAGCAGACAGCTTAGCTTTTGATCTTCATAAATGGCTTTATGTCCCTTATGAAATCGGCTGTACGCTGATCCGAGATAAACAAAAACATCGAGACGCATTTTCTATTACGCCCAGTTATCTTCTTCCTGAAACTCGAGGATTGGCAGGAGGATTGGATTCACTGAATAATTATGGCTTTGAGCTTTCCCGAGGGTTCAAGGCACTCAAAGTCTGGATGTCACTGAAAGAACAGGGACTGGAAAAGTATCAAAAGATGATTGCTCAGAATAATCGCCAAGCTGAATACCTCGCTGAATTGGTGACTTCAGCCCCTCAATTGGAATTAACCGCTCCAGTATCGATGAGCATTACCTGCTTCCGAATGATTGCTGCTGATTCGACAGAAGAGCAACTTCGCGCACTGAATCGAGAGATTTTACTCCGGCTACAAGAAGAGGGAATTGCTTGTCCAAGCTCGACCGTTCTGAATGGAAAGTATACGCTTCGAATCGCGAATGTCAATCAACGAACTCGGTTTGAAGACATGGATATTTTGGTTCGAGAAGTTCTCAGGATTGGAAATAGCCTACTTTAAATTAAGTAAAGGCATATTTAAGCTTAGAAATTCCTTTTACTGAAAAATGATTGACCCCTACCCGTTCAGTAAAGATATCTTAGAATTTGATAAGTTGGTGGACATTCTTGTTACCTGAAAATCGAAAATTTTTGGACCAGCTCCGAGGGAGCTTAACCATTCATGACTCCGTACGTAAGTGCGGGGCAAAAGAATATATAGCCTTTCTAGAGCCCTGAAAGGGCGATACTTTACAGTTGTATCCCT